>JAEEGG010007784.1_pt1 | contig 24551 bp, 19 predicted proteins | sample 9134161 | NCBI WGS metagenome assembly JAEEGG01 (sample SAMN16246543, study PRJNA631951) | gut metagenome | biome: gut microbiome; feature: rumen; material: CR-attached | host: Bos | place: Iran: Karaj | collected 2018-10
AATGTTAATAATTTGATTCTTTTTCTGAAAACTTCGCAACAAAAGGTCGCTTAGCGGGTGCAAAGTAACGAATTTTTATTGACTTACGCAAATATTTTTAAGAAAAAAGTACTCTTTTTTGCACATTAACCCTATACTTGTGCATGTTTTTGACCAAAAAAGTGCCGTTTTTACACTTTTAGTCCTCCTTTTTCTCCCTTCGAAGTGGATAATTATTGCGTAAAGATTCAAAATTCTCAGGGTGTTGCTTCAACTTTTGACTATCCTCCAAAGGATTGTAAAGTTGGAGAGGATCACCCGTATAAAGAAAGTCCACAGGCAGGGAAGGAGGTTTGATTGGTCCAGGATGCTTTAATCCAAAATGCTGACACAACGCATCAATGACCATATTGTCTGCATTCACCTTTCCGTCTGCTGAATAACCAGCAATGTGAGGGGTGCCGATATAGACCCGCTTCAATAGTTCAAGGCTGAGCTGGGGTTCGTGCTCCCAAACGTCAATGACGGCATCGCGTATCCTGCCTTCGTTAAGGGCTGATAGCAAGGCTTCATTGTCAACAACCTCACCACGACTGGTATTTATTATATAAGGTACGCGCGAGAGTTGATGGAAGGATGCGTCGTCAGCCATGTGGTAAGTGGCGTGTTCGCCTTCACGCGTCAGAGGCACGTGGAAAGTGATGATGTCAGCTTCGCGCTCGATGGTTTCGAGCGAAACAAAAGAAGGGTCACCCAGCAAGGGATCGCATACTAAGACGCGCATCCCTAAACGTTCAGCGACAGCCTTGACTTTCGAACCTACGTGGCCACAACCCACAATACCTATCGTCGATTCGCGCAAACAAAGCCCTTTCTCGCGTTCCAACAACAACAGCGAACACTCAACGTACTGCGCCACAGAGGCAGCATTACACCCAGGACAATTCGTCCAACGGATGCCTGCTCGCTCCATGTATGCTGTGTCAATATGGTCAAAGCCAATGGTTGCTGTTGCCACAAACTGCACCTTGCTGTCTTTCAGCAACGCTTCGTCACATCGAGTACGCGTCCGGACTATCAGTGCATCAGCGTCTCGGACGTCATCAGTACTGATGTCTGCTCCTCGCAACGCCACTACTTCATCCGCCAAAAGTGCCAGCTTTTCGCGAATAAAAGGTATCTTATCGTCGACAACTATCTTCATATTGACTGCAAAATTACGAAATATTTCTTAATAATTTGGTTTTTTACGTAGTTATTTGTATCTTTGCAAACAAAACAAGCAAAACTATGACATTCACAGAACAAGCCAATCAGATTTTCAAGCAGGCGATACGCGATTATCACCTGAAGGATCACGTAGATACCCCTATCAATAATCCCTACAAGACAGGCACCATTGAGCACAGTCTCTACCTGAAGTGTTGGATTGATACCGTTCAGTGGCATCTGGAGGATATCATCCGCGATCCGCATATTGACCCAGCAGAAGCTTTGGGGCTCAAACGTCGTATTGACCGTTCGAATCAAGACCGTACGGACTTAGTAGAGGAAATCGACTCCTACTTCCGTCAGACATACAGCGAGGTAAAGCCCTTGCCCGAGGCACGTCTCAACACTGAGAGTCCTGCCTGGGCGGTTGATCGTCTGAGCATTCTGGCTCTGAAGATCTGGCACATGCAGGAACAGACAGAGCGCAAGGATGCTGATGCTGCTCACCTGCAGAAGTGTCAGGCCAAGCTCGACGTATTGCTCGAACAGCAAGTAGACCTCTCGACGGCTATCGACCAGCTGTTGGAAGATATCGAGGCTGGACGCAAATACATGAAGGTCTATCGCCAGATGAAGATGTATAACGACCCAAGCACCAATCCGATACTTTATAAGAAGTAGGTGGTGAGAGGTAAGATATGAAGAAAGACCACATTCTTGTTATCCGCTTTTCTGCCTTAGGCGACGTGGCTATGGTCGTGCCTGTGGTGTATTCGCTGGCTAAGCAGCACCCTGACATTCGCATCACGGTGCTCAGTCGTGCGCCTTTCCGTCCGCTCTTCGAGAATCTGGCGCCCAACATTGGTTTCATGGGTGCAGACCTAAAGCGCGAATACAAAGGTCTCAGGGGACTCAACGCACTCTACCGTCGTCTGACTGCCAAGCAGTTTACGGCTATTGCCGACCTGCATAGTGTGCTACGCTCAGAATTCCTACGTCTACGCTTTAACATGAGTCGTTGCAGGGTGGAGCATATCAATAAACACCGTAAGGGACGTCGCAAACTGACATCCAAAAACAACAAACAGCTCATCCAGCAACCCACACCCTTCCAGAACTACGTGGAAGTGTTCGAACGCTTGGGCTATTCCATCAATATCCAGTTTACCAGCATTTTCGCCACTTCGCCTACGGGCAAAGGAGACCTCTCGTTGCTGCCTGAATCTATTCTCTCACCTCTCACCTCTCACCCCTCACCTCTAATTGGCATTGCACCCTTTGCGGCCCACGAAGGGAAAATCTACCCGACCCCGCTGATGCACGAGGTCATTCGTCAATTGACACAACAGCATCCTAAGGCGCGCATCTTCCTCTTTGGACGAGGCGAGAAGGAGGACCAGCACTTCACAGAGTGGTGCAAGGAATTCCCCACCTGCGTCTTCGTCAGCCAACATTTACAGTCGATGAGCGAGGAACTCATCCTCATGAGCCACCTCGACGTCATGCTCTCGATGGACTCCGCCAATATGCACCTGGCGTCGCTGACTGGCATTCCCGTCGTTAGCATTTGGGGGGCAACGCATCCCTTTGCAGGTTTTATGGGTTGGAACCAAACAAAAGACAATGCCGTTCAGGCAGACCTCGACTGTCGTCCCTGCAGCATCTTCGGACAGAAGCCCTGCAAACGTGGCGACTATGCCTGTATGACAATGATAAAACCAGAAACTGTCGTTGAGAAAGTCAACACCCTTTTACAAACTAAACAAAACAATTAAGCTTATGAAAAAGTACATCTGCGAGACCTGTGGTTACGTGTATGACCCAGAAGTAGGCGATCCCGATAGCGGTATCGCTCCAGGCACAGCCTTTGAAGACATTCCCGAAGATTGGGTTTGCCCCGTCTGCGGAGTAGGCAAGGACGACTTCTCACCTGAGGAGTAACCACATACATGCCTAAAAACCGGTCACAAGCGGCCGCCCCAATCAATGCGGGCGACCGCTTGCATTATAAGCCCGTATAGTGTCCGATGAAGAAGATGGCGCCAGTCGACTGTTCGCTGATAATATAGATGAACGGATGGTCTGCGTGAAAGTTGACGTGAATGGGCTCGCTGGGGGTTACAGAGTTCTTCATTCCTATCACAGTCACTGCTGCTGCCTCCGTTCCCTCCTCGCTGACCTTGATGCGCGCCACTTGTTTCATCAATCCGATAAAGGTGGGCGTATTGCAGAAGTCAGGAAACTCAGCACTTACTGTAAATGCTTTTGGCATTCCCAAACGGCTCATGATTTTAACGAGGTCAAGGTCTGTGTTTGTTTCAAAACGAGGCAACTTTACGTCAACGGTAGCACCTCCTGAAGGCACACCGCTCTTCCACATGCTTTTCCAGCTTTCTGCTGTCAGACCCTGCGCAATGTCATAGGTGCTCTTTCCATCTTTAGGCAATAGGATTGTCATACTATAGGCTCCGTTGCCGTAGGGTAGCTTCAAGGCCTCATAGTCGCCTTTGTCAGCGTAAAGGAACTGTTGCTCCATATGCATCATGGGAACATTCTTGCCAGTAGACTTAAACGCTTCCTCTTTGGTTTCTTCCTTTTTGAACTGCACTTCCCACGTGCCTTTGAAGTAGATGGCGTTTAGCAAATAGCTGACAGCATTAGGCTTGAACTCATCCTCACTGAGCACCTCTTCTATCATCTTTTCCGTATGGTCGCTGGCCCATTGGTTGATGACGTCCCGCGTCTTACCATCAGCGAAGTCGCGCGTCTCGGGCTGGGCATCATAGAAGTCGTTGGCTTTCTCGACAAAAACAGGGTTCAGCGTGTAGTCTTTGTTCACGTAGATGTTGTTTGCTATTTGCACCTTCGTCAGCTTGTCCAAGTGGAGCGCTTCCGTCAGCATCTTCTTGCAGAAGGCATTCACCTCGTCAGCGTTGTTGAAGCCCAGCACCTTGTTGATTTGCTGTAGCGTCTCACCTGCAGCGCCGTTGTTCAGCATTCCCAAGGCGTAGGTAATACTGATAGGCGAAAGGATAGTGCTCTTCTCAGGCTCTTGTCCTGCAGGTTCGCTGGATACACGAGGGCCTGCTAAGCGAAACAGGTTGAAGGCGAAGTCGTTGTTGCCCGTTACCAACTGCTGTTCTGCTCGCGTCAGACTGATGGGCGTCTGTTCGTTATTCTCTGGATTAACGATGGGCTCGTCAATTTCACTCAGTTCATCACCATCACTACTACACGCTGTCATCATCATCAGGGCGACAGCAGCCCAAAGCATTTTGTGTCTCATATCATTTGCAAAGTTAAAGCGTTTTCTACCAATAAAACACGCAAAAAGCAAAAACCTTGCATGAGGAAGGGTTAAATAATCTTAATCCTCTCCGCTTTCGTGCAAGGTTTCGCTGCTTTCTGTGTTTTATCATTAGAACACGTAAACAATTAAAGTTATGAAACACGTTGCAATGTTATTCGCACTCCTGCTGACGTTTGGACTGCTGGTTGCCTGTGGTAAAGACGACCCGGATGATTTGTACAATAATCCTGGGGCAGGATTCAATAAAAACAATGACAACTCCTATTCAAATGACTCTATTCAGTATCCCACTTACGAAGCTAACTGGGTATTGGATCGTCAGGTGATAGACAAGACGGTGATGGAGAATAACGGCCAACGTGTGGCGATAGTGAACATGCCTAACAAAGTGCTCTTACAGCACTTGCTCACCAACGAACAACAAAACCTTCCCATCAAACAACTTACAAGCTTATACTATACTTATGCAACCTTTGGATACAATACCTCAATGTATTACAATAACTCCACAAACGCCATAAGCGATGAAAGGAAGTATCTTGTAGAGATTAATAACCAAACATATCAAGTTGGGATTGTTGAGGGTCAGGTTGGAGGAACTTATAATCGGAACACCGACCAATGGACTCTGGAATGGAAAATCAAAAAGGTCAGCATATATAATGAATGGGATTCGCTCGCCGAAATCAAGGACTGGACCTTCGACCCTGAGCTGACGCTGATACTTATTAGTACGAAACGACTGAACTAAGAGAGAAACCGTGGAAACGGAGCAGGAACTGTTGGACGCGATACGAGGCGGAGAACGGGAGGCAAAGCGTCGCCTCTACGAACGCTACAAAGGGCTTGCTATGGCCATCGTCCAGCGCTATGTTGCTGACTATGAGGACGTTCGCGACGTCGTGCAAGACGCGTTCATCAAGATACTGACCTCGTTGGATGGTTTCCGCTTTCAGGGCGAAGGGACGCTGAAGGCCTGGGTCAGCAGCATTGTGGTTCATGAAGCTATCAACCATGTCAGGAGTCACGAACGTATGAGGCTGACGGATCGGTTGCCTGACGAACCTGACGACGAAGAAGAGCCTGACGTAGGGCGCGTGCCCCAAGCGGTGCTCAACAGGTTGATAAGCCAATTGCCCCCAGGCTATAAAATGGTGCTAAACCTGTACGTGTTCGAGCAACTATCGCACAAAGAGATAGCCCGCCTGTTAGGCATTACGCCTGGAACCTCTGCCTCGCAATACGCAAGAGCCAAACAAGAGCTCGCCAAACACATTAACAACTATCTAAAGAACAACAAGCTATGACGAAGAAAGACTGGACAGAACAACTCCGCGAGCGACTGGCTGACTACGAGGCAGACGCGCCAGAGGGACTGTGGGCGGACATTGAGCGTCGTCTGACCCAACAGCCAACAAGCGTCGTAGTACCCCCGCAACAGAAAAGCACAGTAACACCCCTTTGGCGACGCTGGGTCAGCATTGCTGCCCTCGTGGCTCTGGTCGCAGGTATGGGCTGGTGGTTCTGGCCCAAGGAACAAACAGCCAACGGGCCGCTTGCAAAAAAGGAGCAAACGCAAAGCAAGCCCCTGGCAAAGCAAGAGCCGGAGCTTAGAGAGTCACCAGTCCGTACGGGACGGACTGAGAGTTCGCTCACTACGGAAAAAGAGTTCGCTCACTACGGAAAAAAAGTACGCATTAATCAAACAGATAACAACATCCTATCCCAAAATCATACCACTGCTGACAACCAAGCAGAAACAGAGTGGGCTGAGGTTCCCCCTCAGCCTCAACGCTCCCCTCAGCAACAGCCCCCTACGCCTCCTGCGTCGCGTTCGCGGGCTGAGGTTCCCCCTCAGCCTCAGCGCCCCTCTCCCCTCCCCTCGCCTACTAAAAACCGCAAGGGCGTCACGATAGGCCTCATGGCTAACAACGGCCTCATGGCCTACAACCACACCAACGGAGTGATGATGAGTCCAGAGATGGCCAGTCGCTACGATTTCAGCGACTATCTGCCCCTTGGTAGTACTCGCGCTACGGAAGAGCCCATCTGGCTCATTGGTTATGAGGAACGCCAGCATCACGATCATCCTATCTCGTTTGGTCTTACCGTCAGCTATCCCCTGACGAATCGCTGGACGCTAAGCACTGGTCTCGTCTATACGCGTCTGAACTCGCAGTTTGTCAACGTCCTAAGCGGCACGCTTATCACTACCGATCAGCGTCTTGATTACCTGGGCGTACCCCTTAACGTGCAGTATCACGTGCTGAAGGGCAAGGGTTGGAAGGCTTACGCCTCAGCTGGCGCACAAATCGACTGGAACATCAGGGCCAAGAGGAATACTGAAGGCGTCGACGTCAACGCCAGAAACGACCATCCGCAGTGGTCGCTGGCAGGAGGCATTGGCGTAGAATACGACATCATCCCCCTCGTTGGCATCTATGCTGAACCTGGCCTGTGCTACTATCTGAAGAACGACAGCAAGGTGGACAACTTCTTCAAAGACCAGCCATTTAACTGGACCTTACAGATAGGAATCAGGCTGAATTTGGGGAAAGAGGGTAAATAATTCATAATTTATCACTTATCACTTACCACTTATCACTTTTTCTTTGTACCTTTGCAGGCAGATATAAACGTTTATTAGAAAAGATGTCATTAAAATGTGGTATTGTAGGACTGCCCAATGTGGGTAAGTCTACCTTGTTCAACTGCCTGTCGAGCGCAAAGGCACAGGCAGCAAATTTTCCTTTTTGTACGATAGAACCCAACGTGGGTGTGATTACCGTTCCTGACGAGCGACTGACGAAACTGGCAGAGCTCGTTCACCCAGGACGTATCGTGCCTGCAACCTGCGAAATCGTTGATATTGCCGGCCTCGTAAAGGGTGCCTCGAAGGGTGAGGGTTTGGGCAATAAGTTCCTCGGAAACATTCGCGAAACGGATGCCATTATCCATGTGCTTCGTTGTTTCGAAGACGAAAACATCACCCACGTGGATGGAACCATTGACCCCATTCGCGACAAGGAGATTATCGATACGGAGCTCCAACTGAAGGACCTCGAGACTATCGAGAGTCGCTTGGCCAAGACGGAGAAGGCTGCTGCTGCAGGCAATAAGGAGGCAAAGATTGAGGTTGCTGTGCTCAAGGCCTACAAAGAGGTGCTGGAGCAAGGCAAAAACGCTCGTATCGTTGAGTTTGAAAGCAAAGACGAGCAGGACTGTGCACGTAATCTCTTTTTGCTGACTGCCAAGCCCGTGCTGTATGTTTGCAATGTGGGCGAGGCTGATGCAAAGAGTGGTAACGCCTTTACGCAGAAGGTTGAGGCACTCGCTAAGGAAGAAGGCGCTGAGGCCATGATTATTGCTGCCAAGACGGAAGAGGATATCGCAGAGCTCGAGAGCTACGAGGACAAGCAGCTATTCTTGGAGGAACTGGGCCTGGAGGAGAGTGGTGTAAACCGCCTCATCAAGAAGGCCTACGCCCTGCTTAACCTTGAAACCTTCATTACCGCTGGTGAAATGGAGGTGAAGGCGTGGACATATAAGAAAGGTTGGAAGGCTCCCCAGTGCGCTGGCGTCATTCATACCGACTTCGAGAAGGGCTTCATCCGCGCTGAGGTTATCAAGTACGACGACTATATCCAATATGGTTCTGAGGCCGCTGTCCGCGAGGCAGGCAAGATGGGCATTGAGGGCAAGGACTACGTCGTACAGGACGGTGATATTATGCACTTTAGATTCAACGTCTAACGTTGAACATTGAACGTTGAACGACAAATGCTGAACTATGAACGAATTATTGTATATTAACTGGAATCCGAGTGTGGAGTTTGGACCCTTTCGCTGGTATGGATTGTGCTGGCTGGTGGGCTTGGCACTGGCCTACCTCATCGTCAAACGACTCTATAAGGAACAGAAAATCAAGGACGAGCTGTTCGACCCCCTGTTCTTCTATTGCTTCATCGGCATCCTGTTAGGAGCGCGTCTGGGTCATTGCATCTTCTACGAGCCGGACTACTTTCTGACGTCGTTCAAGGGCTTTGTCGAGATGTTCATCCCCATTCGCTTTTTGGAAGACGGAGGTTGGAAGTTTGTGGGCTATCAGGGCCTTGCGTCGCATGGAGGTACGTTGGGCTTGATTATCGCCCTGTGGCTCTACGTCAAGCATACTAAGCTCAGCATCTGGACGGTATTGGACAATATCGCCATTGCTACAGGAACTACAGCGTGCTTCATCCGCTTGGGCAACCTCATGAATAGCGAGATTATCGGTAAGGTGACGGACGTTCCCTGGGCATTCATCTTCGAGCGTGTCGATATGCTTCCTCGTCATCCGGGCCAGCTTTACGAGGCAATTGCCTACGCTATCTTGTTTGGCATTATGTGGTATCTGCACAAGAAGATGCCAGAGAAGATTGGCACAGGCTGGTACTTTGGTTTCTGCCTGACGTACATCTTCACTTTCCGCTTTTTCATCGAGTACACCAAAGAACTCCAGGAAGCTTTCGAGGCCTCTCTTCCACTCGATATGGGACAGATTCTCTCGATTCCCTTCATCATCATTGGTGTAGTCTGTATGCTAAGGGCCAAGAGCGTTATAAAGAAATAATGTTATGATGTTATAAAGACCAAAAAGAAATCGTCTCACTTTCCTGAGACGATTTTTTTGATGTCATTGAGCTTGTTGAGGGCTTCGAGGGGCGTGAGGTTGTTGACATCGAGGCCTAAGATTTCGTCGCGGACTTGACAAAGGACGGGGTCATCCAATTGGAAGAAGGAGAGCTGCATTCCCTCGCGACTCTGGGCAATCTCCGCTGTGGGCTTGCCAACAGTACCTACAGAAGCATTATCAGCCTCCAATTGCTTCAGGATAACGTTAGCACGCTTGACGATGCTCTTAGGCATTCCAGAAATCTCTGCTACGTGGATACCAAACGAATGTTCTGAGCCACCCTTTTCCAGTTTACGCAGGAAGATGACCTTTCCTTCCACCTCGCGGACAGAGACGTTGTAGTTCTTGATGCGTTTGAAGTTCTTCTCCATCTCGTTCAGCTCGTGGTAGTGCGTTGCGAAGAGCGTGCGAGCCTGAGCCTTGGGGTGTTCGTGCAGATACTCAACGATAGCCCACGCAATGGAAATTCCGTCATACGTCGAGGTGCCTCGTCCCAACTCGTCGAAGAGCACCAGCGAGCGAGGCGTCACATTATTTAATATATTAGCAGCCTCCGTCATTTCCACCATAAAGGTTGATTCGCCCAAGGAAATATTGTCTGAGGCCCCTACCCTCGTGAAAATCTTGTCCACCAAACCAATTTTCGCGCTCTCTGCTGGCACGAAACATCCTATCTGCGCCAACAGTACGATTAAGGCCGTTTGGCGCAAGAGAGCCGATTTACCAGCCATATTCGGACCAGTAATGATGATGATTTGCTGATGCTCTGAGTCAAGATAGATATCGTTTGGCACGTAATGTTCGCCCAAAGGCAATTGCATCTCAATGACAGGATGGCGACCCTGCTTGATTTCTATCACGTCACTGGCGTCAATCACAGGACGCACGTAGTGGTTCTCTTCAGCCGTCTTGGCAGCACTCAGCAGACAGTCGAGATGGGCAATGACGTTAGCGTTGATCTGAATCTGGGGGATAAACTCCTGCATCGCCAACACGAGGTCGTTGAAGAGCTGAGCTTCGAGCGCGAGAATCTTATCCTCGGCACCCAGAATCTTCTCTTCGTATTCCTTCAGTTCCTGCGTGATATAACGCTCCGCCTGAGCCAGCGTCTGCTTGCGAACCCACTCCTGTGGCACTTTGTCCTTATACGTATTGCGCACCTCGAGGTAATAACCAAAGACGTTGTTATAACCTATCTTCAGCGACTGGATACCAGTCTCCTGGGCCTCACGTTCCTGAATCTGCAACAGATAGTCCTTACCAGAATAGGCAATATGTCGCAGTTCATCCAGTTCTGCGTTCACACCGTCGCGAATCACGCCTCCCTTTGCAACAAGCTGTGGCGGGTCGTTCTGAATCTCGCGTTCTATCCTGTCGCGAATACTCTCGCAAAGATTCAGCTGCTCCCCTACCCTTTTCAGCGATTCGTTGTTGGCATAGAGACACGCTGTCTTGATGGGTTGGATTGCCTGCAGGGCCATCTTCAGTTGTACCACCTCACGAGGCGACACGCGACCCACAGCGACCTTTGAAATGATGCGCTCCAAGTCACCCATACGATGCAGTTGGTCGTCAACACACTGGCGGAACTCTGGTTCGCGATAGTAATATTCCACAATATCCAAACGCTCGTTGATGGGCTTTTCGTCCTTCAGCGGAAATACCAGCCAACGACGCAACATACGACCACCCATAGGCGTCACCGTATGGTCAATGACGTTGAGCAACGACTTACCGTCGTCCTGCATAGGACTTAACAATTCCAGCGAACGGACGGTAAACTTATCCAGACGCACATAGCGCTCTTCCTCGATACGAGAGAGCGAAGTGATATGGGCAATCTGCGTGTGCAACGTCTGTTCCAGATATTGCAGGATGGCTCCAGCAGCAATGACGCCACTCTTCAGGTGGTCAACGCCAAAACCCTTCAGCGACTTTACGTTGAAGTGCTTAAAGAGTTTCTGATGGGCCGTCTGCTCTGTAAACACCCAGTCGTCGAGTTCGAAAGTTACGAGACGATTGCCAAAGTAGCGTTCGAAGTCGTGTTTGCGCCCTCTGTCGTAGAGCACCTCCTTGGGTTGGAAATTGCCAATGAGCTTCTCCACGTAATCGTAAGTACCTTCGCCTACCAGGAACTCACCCGTCGAGATATCCAGAAACGAAACGCCACAGGCCGCCTTGCCAAAGTGCACAGCCGAAAGGAAGTTGTTCTCCTTGTAGTTCAGCACCGTATCCTGCATAGCCACGCCAGGCGTCACCAGTTCCGTAATACCTCGTTTGACGAGCTTCTTCGTCAGCTTGGGGTCTTCCAACTGGTCGCAGATGGCCACACGCTTGCCAGCACGAATCAGTTTTGGCAGATAGGTATCGAGGGCGTGATGGGGAAAACCTGCCATCTCGTCGCCCTTGTTGTAGCCATTATTCCTATGAGTGAGCGTAATGCCCAATATCCGCGAAGCAATGACAGCATCCTCGCAATAGGTCTCGTAGAAGTCGCCACAACGAAACAGCAACAAGGCCTCAGGGTACTTTGCCTTGAAGTCAAAAAACTGTTTCATCATCGGAGTCAACTCCTTACCTTCCTTCGTTGCCATCTTACTTTTGAATTTGTTTGCAAAGGTACGAATAAGTGAGCAAAAAGCCAAAAGTTTTTTGAGCTTTTTCGATTGCAACGCCACACTCTGCACCTTTAGGTCAGAGAACGGAAGTACCTTGACCGAGGGTCAAGGGTACAAAAAAAAAGCGGAACCACCAAACGTTCCGCTCTTTTTATTTTGAGTTCTTTTAATGATTACTTATTCACAAACTTGAGCTTTGCTCGAGTTTGTTCACGCTCGATAAAACTTGAACAAGTTCAGTTTTATTCTCACTTATTCACAAACTTTTTACCGTTCTTGATGACCAAGCCCTTGTAACCAGCATTCACCTTCTGGCCAGCTACGTTGTAGATAGCACCATTATCAGCCTTAACAACATTGATGGTGTTGACGCCACTTGGATCAGGAACCTTCAGCTCAACCTTAGTCAGCGTGAAGCCAACGCCCTGGAAGCGGAGACCGTTCTTCTGGAGATAATCCAAAGCCTCAGCGGTTGCAATCTTACCCTCGAAGTGAGTCTCGTCCTTAGCCAGTGTTGCCTGAATATCGGTAAAGTCTGACCAATCCTGATACTTGAAGATAGGATTAAACTCTGAAGTAACATCCTTTACTGAGCAATAGATGATATCACCAACCTCAGCAACCTCGAAGTACTTGGGATCAACAGTAGAAGAAACGCCCCATCCGTTATAGACGATTTCACCTTCCCACATCTTCAGGGAACCACCAGCATCAGGACGAACAGGAACATCGCCACCAGCCTTCACAAACTCTGCAGTAGTACCGAACCAGATACCTTCTACCTCAACAGAAGCAGCTGCACTACCACCCTGGATTGTAACCTGCTGAACGTGCTGTGCATAAACGTCGCCAATACCAACGCCACCAGTCTCAGCATTACCATGAATCATTACGCTCTTCTTATCAAGTTTGATTCCAACCATTCCTGTGCCGTCCATTGCAGTTGTAGTAGCAGCGAATACAGGACCCCATGACTCATTCTTTGTCCATTCATCATAAGTGATGCCGAAATTAGGAGTTGCCGATGCATTCTTGAACTTAATCCATACATAGTCAAACTGGGTCATGTCTTTGCCAATGTAGATGGCACCGCCCTTCCAGCCTTCACCCATTGTAATCACATTGCCTTCGATGGTGCAATTGTCCCAAGGAGTGAACTTGCTGACAGGAACCTCATAAATAGTAGCACTTGGATCAATGCCAGGATCAGGATCTTCACCAGCTGTAACAGAAATAAGGTAACCACTGGTCAATTCAGGTGTAACAACCTCATTCTTCACATACTTCTGCAACTTACCCTGCACTACAACCTCATCACCTTCCTTGATACGGTTGATGGTCTCTTCTGTGAAATTGACATTGTCCAAGTCCTTAGCACGGAATACTGTCAGAGTAGTTGTACCGCCCTTTTCGTCAGCTATTGTGAAGTTCACGTTGCCATACAAAGACTGGTCTGCTTTACGCTGGAAGTCAGGAGTACCAACAATGAAACCCTTTACCTGATATTCTTCCGTTGTAGTCTTTCCATCCTCCAAAGCGTTAATAATCTCAAGGGCCTTGGCTACTGTAATTTCTTCAATTTTCGCAATCGTATAAGTAGCACTTACGATGCTGCTCGTCTTACCATCCTTCACGGCCATAGCCTTAATGGTAGTAGTCTTTGTGATTGTCAGAGGAGTTCCGTCATAGAATACACCCGTGTAGTTGTCGTCGTCAATATATTCAGGATCATTACCAGCAGGAATGGTATAAAGAATCTTAGCACCTTCTGTCGCGCAAGTCATAGCGACAGTCTGAGGCTCATAATATGTACCACCTGCTACACTGAACTGGGGAGCTTGAATAGTAACAGGAGTGCCACCAGATGTAGACCAAGTGATTTCAATATTATCAACATAGATAGCACCATCTGCAGACTTAATTCCGACAAAAGAATAATCACCCTCAACTGTCAAAATCTTGTTTTCATTTGCTGCTATTGAGCCCAATAATGTACCTTTTGCATCTCCATAAAGGTCTGATGCAGAAGCATAAGCCTCATTCTTACCATAAATCTCTACAGCACGGTCTGTGGTTTTTGAATTAAAAGTGATTTTCACCATCTTCAACTTACCACCAGAAGCGGTTGTTACGATGCCGGAATTGTTGTTTTTCGTACGAAGCTGAATGAAAGCATCTGTACCTGAAGATGCATTACCTGCATAAACTGCTGTGGAAGTAATCGTTTTACCTGCAAAATCTTGATAAGCATTTGCTTTACCTGCTTCCAACAATTTATCCCATGTTAACACATCTGTAACATCGTCTGCCCAAGCAGAACCCATGACCATAGCCAATAAGGCTATAAACGAATAGCGTAAAATTTTGTTCATAAGCGTTTTTATTTAAAAAGTTAATAATATGTTGTTTCTTTGTTTTGTGGCGCAAAGGTAAGAAAAAAAAGGAAAACAGCAATAGAAATGATGAATTATTTTTTGAGTGTATGCATTACATTTGTCAATAAAACTTGCTGAAATTTAACACTTCCTTGCGAGAGCTTCTAGAAACGAAAGAGTGAAGAAAAGGAAGAAAAGTGGCTTGTTTCCGGCTTGTTTTTCGTTTACTTCTAGCTTGCTCGAGGTTTGCTACCGGTAAACTGGCAGTTTGCTACCGGATAACCAGCGGTTTACTACGGGTAAACTGGCCTTCAGCAGGGAGCAAAAGGCCGTTCAGCAGGGAGGAAAACGGGACTTTTTAGGGCGTTCAAAAAGTGTTTGTTTTGTAAGCCGCTGAATAACAAGTAGTTAGAAAACGAGCCATATTTTAGCCATACGAGTCCGAAATAGGAGTTGGCGGATTTCACGCGATTCTCACGAGTTGGTTTGTAAAGTTATTTCTTTTTTGTTAATAAGATAATTGGCTAACTTTTTGTGTGTTTCAAAAAAAATGCTTAACTTTGCAGTCAAAGAACAAACTTAAAACAACAAAGCTTATGAAACGGTATCGACCATTCATGATGATTGCAGCACTTTTGGTGCTTTCGACAACCCTTGCTTTTGCTCAAGGACCCAACGATTCTGGTGAATACTACAAGCCCGCAGACGGCAAGAAAGGAGCCGCATTGAAAACAGCCTTGTGCGGAGTGATTTATGATCGCAATGAGGGAGGCGACCTCAATACTGCTTACAAAGCATTATGGACTCACTTCAAGAAGACGGATGCGAAGCCGAATGGAAAGGTTTGGGATATGTATTCCAACAAACGCGAAATGGAGTTTGGTACTGATCAGGCAGGAAATTACAGCAAAGAAGGCGATGTGTATAATCGTGAACACTCCATGCCTAACAGTTGGTTTGGTGGTAAGGTAATGCCCATGTACACTGATCTCCACCACCTCTACCCCACCGATGGTTATGTCAACAACAAACGCGCTAACTATCCTTTTGGCGAGACAGCAAATCCGAGTTGGAAGTCGGCCAACGACTTCAGTAAGTTAGGCAAATGTACCTATCCCGGTTATGATGGTATCGTCTTCGAACCCAACGACGAGTATAAAGGTGACTTTGCCCGTACTTACTTCTATATGGTGACTTGCTACGAAGAACAGCTTCCGACTTGGTATACAAACAATGCTGAGTCAAGACCCACTCTCGACGGCAACAAGTATCCTGGCTTGAGCGATTGGCAACTGGAAATGTTGATGAAGTGGTCAAAGAACGACCCTGTGAGCGAAAAGGAAATCAACAGGAACAATGCCGTTTGGGGTATTCAGGAAAATCGCAATCCGTTTATTGACTATCCTGGCCTTGAGGAGTATATTTGGGGCGATAAGATGGATGAGGCTTTCAGCTATGATGGCTCTGCGTCGGGCATTCAGAACATAGAGGAGAATGACGAGGTTGAGGGTTACTATTCTATTGATGGAAAACGCCTTCAGAAGCCTCAACGAGGGGTGAATATCGTGAAAACTAAGAGCAGAAGGACTAAAAAGATAATAAAAAGGTGATTTTTCCGTTGGTTATCTGAAAGATAAATCGTAACTTTGAGCAAGCTCGAAGTTACTTTCGTTCGAAAAATCCCAAATTTATTTGGATTTTTGCTCACTTAATCGTAACTTTGCAGGCAATTTGAAGAAAAATAAGACAAGAAGATATGGAATACAACTTTAGAGACATTGAACAAAAATGGCAGAAGCGATGGGTGGAAAATGGCACTTATCGTGTAGTGGAGAACGAGAAGAAGAAGAAATTCTACGTGCTGAACATGTTCCCCTACCCTAGCGGTGCGGGACTTCACGTAGGTCATCCCTTAGGTTATATAGCCAGCGACATCTATGCCCGCTACAAGCGTCAGCAGGGCTTTAACGTGTTGAACCCCATGGGTTACGACGCTTACGGACTGCCTGCAGAACAGTATGCTATCCAGACAGGTCAGCATCCTGAAAAGACTACCTTCGAGAACATCAACCGCTATCGTTCGCAGTTGGACAAGATAGGCTTCTCGTTCGACTGGGAGCGCGAGGTCCGCACCTGCGACCCCATCTATTACAAGTGGACGCAGTGGGCTTTCCAGCGCATGTTCAAGAGCTATTTCAGCCTGTCGTCGCACAAGGCACAGCCAACGATTAAGCTGATTGAGCACTTCGAACTGATGGGTACTGAGAACTGCAACGCCCTGGGTACTGAAGAGTTGCATTTTACGGCTTCAGACTGGGCCGGCTTCTCTGAGAAGAAGAAGCAGGAGGTGCTGATGAACTACCGCATTGCCTATCTGGCTGATACGATGGTGAACTGGTGTCCGAAGTTGGGTACTGTGCTTGCCAACGACGAAGTGGTGGACGGCGTAAGCGTTCGTGGTGGTTATCCTGTGGTGCAGAAGAAGATGCGTCAGTGGTGTCTGCGTGTTTCGGCTTACGCTCAGAGATTGCTCGATGGTCTTGAGGAAATCGATTGGACTGACTCGCTGAAGGAAACCCAGCGCAACTGGATTGGACGCTCAGAGGGTACTGAGGTAGAATTCAACGTAGCTGACAGCGACAAGCACTTCACTATCTTTACCACTCGTGCCGATACGATGTTTGGTGTGACGTTTATGGTGCTGGCGCCTGAGAGTGATCTCGTAGCAGAGCTGACCACTCCTGAGCAGAAGGCTGAGGTAGAAAAGTATCTGGACTATGTGAAGAAGCGCACAGAGCGTGATCGTCAGATGGATCACAAGGTAACTGGCGTATTCTCAGGTAGTTACGCCATCAATCCGTTTACGGACGAGAAGATTCCCATCTGGATTGCAGAATATGTATTGGCTGGCTATGGTACTGGTGCTATTATGGCTGTTCCTGCTCACGACTCTCGTGACTATGCCTTCGCCAAGCACTTCAACCTGCCCATCATTCCTCTGATTGAGGGAGCTGATGTCTCTGAGGAGAGCTATGACGCCAAAGAAGGTATCATGTGTAACTCAGCAAGCGCCAAGTTCAGCCTCAACGGTTTAACCGTTAAGGAGGCTATTGCGGCTACAAAGAAATTCGTGACTGAGCAAGGATTGGGTAGGGTAAAGGTGAATTATCGTCTGCGTGACGCTATCTTCTCTCGTCAGCGCTATTGGGGCGAGCCGTTCCCTGTTTACTACAAGGACGATATGCCCTATATGATTCCAAAGGAATGTCTGCCTTTGGAGTTGCCTGAAATCGATGAGTACAAGCCCACAGAGACAGGTGAGCCCCCATTGGGCCGTGCTAAGATGTGGGCTTGGGATACCAAGTTCGACAAGGTGGTATCAAAGGATGAGATTGACAATAAGACCGTCTTCCCCTTGGAACTTAACACGATGCCTGGCTTTGCAGGCTCTTCGGCTTACTATCTGCGCTATATGGATCCCAAGAACGAAAAGGCTCTTGTCAGTCGTGATGCTGATGAATACTGGCGCAATGTGGACCTCTATGTTGGTGGTACTGAGCACGCAACAGGTCACTTGATTTACTCTCGTTTCTGGAACAAGTTCCTGTATGATTCTGGTTATTCTTGCGAGGATGAGCCCTTCAAGAAGCTCGTCAACCAGGGTATGATACAAGGTCGCTCCAACTTCGTTTATCGTATCGAGGACGAGGGTCAGGACAAGGGTAAGTTCGTCAGCTTTGGACTGAAAGACAAGTACACCACAACGCCAATCCACGTAGATGTAAACATCGTCAGCGCTGACGTCCTGGACATCGAGGCCTTCAAGGCTTGGCGTCCTGAATACGAGAATGCCGAATTTATCCTGGAAAATGGCAAATACGTTTGTGGTTGGGCCATTGAAAAGATGTCTAAGTCGATGTTCAATGTCGTCAATCCGGATATGATTGTCGAGAAATATGGTGCCGACACCCTGCGTCTTTACGAGATGTTTCTGGGTCCTGTTGAGCAAAGCAAACCTTGGGATACGAATGGTATTGATGGTTGTCACCGCTTCCTGAAGAAGTTCTGGGCACTGTTCTATGGCAACACGCGTGAGAATCCTGATGGTAAGCTCTTGGTTGACGACAGTGAGCCCACAAAGGAGGCGCTGAAGAGCGTTCATAAGCTCATCAAGAAGGTGTCGCAGGACATTGAGGTGTTCTCGTACAACACCTCTATCTCTGCCTTCATGATCTGCGTCAACGAGTTGGCTCAGCAGAAGTGCAAGAGCAAGGAAGCGCTGAAGACATTGGTCATCCTGATTGCTCCATTTGCACCACATATTGCTGAAGAATTGTGGGAAGCATTGGGCGAGCAGGGTAGTGTCTGCGACTCCAAGTGGCCTGCCTGGAATGAGGAATATCTCGTGGAGAACAGTGTCAAGCTGGGTGTTGCCTTCAATGGTAAGACTCGCTTCGATATGGAGTTTGCTGCTGATGCTGACAACGATACCATTCAGAAAGCTGTTCTTGCCGACGAGCGTGCCGCAAAATATATTGACGGTAAGCCCATCGTGAAGGTTATCATCGTACCAAAGCGTATGGTAAATATCGTATTAGGAAAGTAATATGACCATTCAGCACAAAATGATATTGAGTGAAGCCAAGGACTATTTGTTTATAGCCCTTGGCCTCTTTATCTATACCATTGCCTTCACTGTCTTCCTGATGCCTTATCAGATTGTTGCTGGAGGTGTTACAGGTCTCTCGGCTATCATCTACTACGCCACAGGATTCCATTTGGAGAATACCTATATCATCATTAACGGTATTTTACTTGTGGTGGCCCTAAAGATTTTGGGTGTGAAGTTTCTGATGAAAACCATCTTCGCCATCTTTACACTCTATTTTATGCTAATGATAGCGCAAGACCTGATACCCAAGCAGGAGAATGGCTTGCCGTTCAAACTGATGGGTGAGGGACAGGATTTTATGTCGATGATTATTGGCTGTGTGCTGACAGGTGTTGCGCTGGCCCTTGTATTTATGAACAATGGTTCAACAGGTGGTACTGATGTTATTGCTGCCTCTGTCAACAAGTTCCACCCCAATGTATCATTGGGCAACGTGCTGATAGCTGCTGACTTCTGTATCATTGGGTCGTGTATGTTCTTCCCACAGTTTGGTACCTATCTCGAGCGAGCCCATAAGGTGATGTTCGGCTTTTGTGTGATGGCAATGGAGAACTATACGTTAGACTATGTCATGAATGCCCGTCGACAGTCGGTGCAATTTATGATTTTCAGCCAGAAATGGCAGGAGATTGCCAACGCCATTGGTACAGAGATGAATCATGGTGTAACCATTCTCGACGGACATGGCTGGTATACTGGCAAGAAGAGTAAGGTGCTTTGTATTCTGGCTAAGAAAAACGAAAGCGTCTATATGTTCCGTCTCATCAAGATGATTGACCCTAACGCCTTTGTATCACAAAGTGCTGTCATTGGTGTCTATGGTGAAGGTTTCGACGAGATGAGAGTGAAAATTAAGGAAGAAAAGAAGAAGATAGAGGAAATTAAAGAGAGTTAGAAGAAGATAGAAACATGAAAATAGTTTTCGCAACAAATAACGAGCATAAGCTCTCAGAGATTCGTGCCATTCTTGGACCTTCGTTCGAAGTGGTTTCCTTGGCTGATATTGGTTGTCATGAGGATATTCCAGAAACAGGTACAACCCTTGAGGAAAATGCCCTCATGAAGGCTGAATACATCTACAATAAATACCATCTTTCGTGCTTTGCGGATGATACTGGTCTTGAGGTGGAAGCACTTGATGGCGCTCCTGGCGTCTATTCAGCCCGCTATGCTTCTTTGGAGTCTGTTGCGAGTGATTCGCAACAAACACTCAGCCACGACTCAGAGGCCAATATGGCTCGATTATTGCGCGAGTTAGCAAATAATAACAATCGCAAGGCAAGATTTCGTACTGTTATTGCGTTAATAGAGAAGAAGGACGTCTGTCCCTGTGGTTGCACCAGTGTCAAACTGGTTCATAAGTTCGAGGGTATCGTCAATGGCGAGATTACACGAGAGAAGAGTGGGGCAGAGGGGTTTGGCTATGACCCCATTTTCCGTCCTGATGGCTACGATAAGACGTTTGCTGAGCTGGGGGCTGACATCAAGAACCAGATCAGCCATCGTGCCCGAGCCACCCAGAAGTTGGCAGAATACTTAAAGACGCTGTAAAATATGAAGAAAATAATCATTGTCCTGTTATTGTTAATTGTCAATTGTCAATTGTCAATTTGTCAAATCGGTACCTGGCGTAATTATCTGGCATATCATGATGTCCAGGAGATTCAATCAGCAGGTGATGATATCTTCGTATTGGCTTCTAATGGCCTTTATCAATACAACAAAAACGACCAGTCTATTGTCACTTATGACAGGGTGAATGGTCTCAGTGATACCTATATTACCCATATCCGTTGGTGTCCTAAAGCTAAGCGCCTAGTGGCTGTCTACCAAAACTCGAATATTGACCTTGTTGAACCAAACGGTAACATTATCAATATCAGTGACCTATACACCAAGGTAATGACTGGCGATAAGACGGTCACAAGTATTCGTATTGATGGTGTTTACGCTTATTTAATCTGTGGTTTTGGTATCGTGAAAGTCAATGTCCAGCGTGCTGAGATTGCTGAAAGCTATACACCAAACAATCCAGAATATCCTACTTCATTGCCTGCCGAAGACAACAGTGACTACGAGAAATATATAGAAATTGTCAGTAAACTACAGCCTGACGGGCCTAAGCATAATACTTTTGGTTTTATGCGTTTTCTAAATGGTAATCTTTATTCTTGTGGAGGCAGTTTTTACGCTCCTGGTACTGTACAAATTTGGAACGGTAACAACTGGAACATCTATCAAGACTATGATATCAGTAATCAAACAGGAGTATCATTTGAAGGAGCCATTTGTCTGGATGTCCAACAAACCCCTCAAGGTGATAATGTTTTTGTAGGTGCACGTAATGGACTCTACGAATACGTAAATGGTAAGTTTGTTAAATACTATGACTATAAAAACAGTCCTATAGAACGTTTTGACGGTAAATCATCTGAATACCAATTGGTGACAAGCGTTAAATTTGATGGCAATAACAATTTATGGTTACTGAATAGTCAGGCTCCTACAGCTTCATTGATAAGACTAAAAGATGGACAATTCAATAAGTTCAATCACCAGGAATGGATGAAACTCAATGATGGTGGATTTAATAAAAAGAGTAATGGTAATTTATGCCAAATACTTATTGATAGTCGCGGACTGATGTGGTTTGTCAATGACAACTGGATGAAACCTGCCTATTATCGTTATGATATAGACATTGATAAAGCCTATGCCTACGAGAATTTTGTCAATCAGGATGGTTCTGTCATTCAGAATGTCTATGGTGTAAAGTGTGTTACGGAAGACTTAGAAAACAATTTATGGATAGGTACTGATCAAGGGCCTTTTATGATAGAAAAAGCCAGTATTTTAAATGGAGAAGCGCCACTTATTCAAGTAAAAGTACCTCGTAACGATGGTACCAATTTTGCTGACTACCTTTTGTCTGGCATAAATATTACAAATATTGCTATTGATGGCGGTGGACGTAAGTGGTTTGCCACCAATGGCAATGGTGTTTATTTGATTAGTGCTGATAATATGACCCAATTGCAGCATTTTACTACTGAGAATAGTAAACTGCTTTCAAATAGTGTTATGTCTATTGCTATTAACCAGACTACGGGTGAAGTTTTCTTTGGTACAGACAAGGGTTTATGTTCATATATCAGTGATGCTACTGAAACAAATACAGAAATGACGTCAGATAACGTTTGGGCTTATCCTAATCCTGTAGAGCCTAGCTATACTGGTCCTATCACTATTACTGGTCTCACGCTGAATGCCGACATAAAGATTCTCTCTGCTAATGGTGCTGTTGTCAACGAAGGACGCAGTAATGGTGGTACATATATCTGGGACGGATGTGACAAGAAGGGTAGGAGAGTGGCCTCTGGTGTCTATATGGTTGCTACCGCAACGAATAAAGGAGAGAAAGGCACTGTCTGCAAGATAGCTATCGTCAGATAAAGTTTTATGGGTGATTTAATCAGTAATAAAACAATAGAACGTGTCAAGCGAGACAATTGTTTTGATTTTCTGCGTTATCTCTTTGCTTTTTCACTCATTCTAGTACACTTCTGTACACTCACTGATACCGAACAGTTTTGGTTTATCAGTGGACAAATGCGTGTAAAAGCATTCTTTACTATCACTGGTTTTCTAGTCGTTTACAGTTTCCTCAGACGTAAAAGTCTAAAAGTTTACTGCTGGAAACGAATCGTACGCATTATGCCTGCCTATATCACAACTATTTTATTGTGCTATTTAGTAGGTTATTTCTTCTCTACTGCGTCAGCTACCGACTATTATTTTTCCTCACAATCACTGAAATATCTCGTAGCCAACCTTTCATTCATGAACTTTATAGAACCTTGTTTACCAGGCTTATTTACAGATAATACATATGGACCTTTCGTCAATGGTTCATTATGGTCTATGAAATTGGAAGTAATATTCTATATATTAGTTCCCTTGATAGTCTTTCTAATGCAAAAAGTGAATAAGACTATCGTATTAGCTATTGTGTATATTTTACTTACTATCTACAATCAATTCTTTGATAATAGCGTGAATACCTTCATCTATTTTTTCAGTGGTACGGCCATTCTGTTGTATTTCGACTGGTTTTGTCAACATATCAAATGGATATTTCCGTTTTGTCTGGTCTATATGATTATTATTTTCTTTTTTGACTATTCGTTTCTTTATTATATTGAACCACTCATTTTTTCAGCTACTATTGTTGCCATAGCCTATTATTGCAAACCTCTTAACTTTCTACAACGCTATGACAACATTTCCTATGGACTATATCTCTATCACTTTCCTGTAATACAAGTATTGGTGCAATATAAACTGCACCAACACAATATTTACATAACTTTCATATTTGCTCTTATTATCACCATCTTATTAGCGATAATTTCTTGGTATATCATTGAAAAGCCAATGTTACAACGTAAAGTGAATTAGCTCAATGCCAGCATTTTTTCAATAGGCTTTACGGCATCTTTCGCTATTTTTGGATCGACTTCTACTAATGGCCATTCGTATTTCAAGCAGTTGTATATCTTCAAGAGCGTGTTCATCTTCATATACTGACACTCGTTACAACTGCATTCTAAGCCGCTCTCGCTGATTTCAGGAGGCACAGGGATAAATTCCTTGTCTGGACAAGAACGCTGCATCTCGTGCAAAATACCGGCCTCTGTGGCGACAATATATTGCTTTTCATCATGTTGCTGAGCATAATTAAGCATCGTTGCCGTACTTCCCTTTACGTCAGCAAGTGCCAATACAGGACCCTTACACTCCAAATGAGCCATCACGATAGCATTAGGATACTGCTTTTTTAGTTCTAATATCTTTGCTACTGAAAAGCGTTCGTGTACATGACAACCACCATTCCAAAGCAACATATTTCTGCCTGTCACTTCGTTGATATAATTACCTAAGTTATAGTCAGGACCAAAAATCAGCTTCGCATCTTTTGGTAACTGATCGACAACCTTTTTCGCATTACCACTGGTAACAACAACATCTGTCAAAGCTTTCACAGCAGCAGTGGTATTGACATACGAAATAACCTGATAGCCAGGATGCTCGTCCTTGAATTTCTTCAGATCTTCTGCTTTACACGAGTCAGCTAATGAACAACCAGCATTGAGATCTGGACAGAGTACTATTTTCTTAGGAGAAAGTAACTTACACGTCTCTGCCATAAAATGTACACCACACATGACCATCATCTTTGCATCTGTCTCTGAAGCCTTACGAGCCAAAGCCAATGAGTCACCTACAAAATCAGCAATATCCTGAATATCGCCAATGGTATAATAGTGAGCTAAAATAATAGCTCCCTTTTCCTGACACATGCGACGAATCTCTTGTTTCAAGTATTCCGTCTCGTTCATTCCTTCAGGAACATTGACAGCCTCATCAATGAATCCTTTTTGTTTCCACTCCTTTTTCAACATCACATTAATATTTTATTTTCTTTCTTTTTTCTTTTTAAAAAGAGAATGAAAAGGATGATATGCGGTTGATAAGTGCAAAACTTTTTCTGCTTTTACTTGCCAGAATGTTTATCCACCTGTAATTTAACGTTGTTCACATCCTTTGTGGATACTTACTAATTGATACTTAGTTCGTTAGATAGTTTATCCACAATTCTCTATTTTGGTGCAAAATTAATAAGTTTATATCTTTTTCTTGCATTTTTTGG
>JAEEGG010007786.1_pt1 | contig 24546 bp, 14 predicted proteins | sample 9134161 | NCBI WGS metagenome assembly JAEEGG01 (sample SAMN16246543, study PRJNA631951) | gut metagenome | biome: gut microbiome; feature: rumen; material: CR-attached | host: Bos | place: Iran: Karaj | collected 2018-10
TGATGATTGACAAACTTTATTTTGTCATGCCCGCGCAGGCGGAGTTCTAATTATCTTTCTTCGGCTTGATTTTCGCGGTCATGTAGCTGAGCACGAGGTTCTGCCATACAACGTAGCAAGTCGGGGCGAGCGCCACCACCGGGCCCGCGTAAAGGCTAGAAACCCAGATGACAAGCGTCGTATTCTTTTGCCCCATGCTCTGCGAACCTTCAATCGGACGGCGACCGCGTTCGCAAACCCAGCCAAGCCAAAACTGCAAAAGACAAAGCACAAGCGAAACCGCAGCCATCAGCGGGAGCTTACCGCTATTCCACAAGTCGGCAAAGCCCATCTCGCGAATGTCGAAGCTCGCCTTGGACAAAATAATGAACACAGAGAACGTCCACACAAACATTGTGTACTTCTGGTATTTTGCGGCACGGTCGGCAAGTTCCGGGTAAAAGTTACGGAGCCCAAACGCAAACGCAAGCGGGATACTGATAATCGGCTGGATCGTATTGAAAATTTTCATCGCGATTTCAGAAAGGTCCGCCTCGGTGCCCGTCAAATAGCCAAAGATCACCGGAATGCTAAAGCACGCAATCAGGTTACCGCTGAGGAAAATCTTGAGCGCAAGGGACGCGCTGCCGCCAAGCATTTTCGCCATTGCAGGTGCCGCATTCGCAGGCGGGCAAAGCGCAATAATCGCACCGCCCAAAAGTACTTCACGCGGCAAGTGGAAAAATTCCACAACGCCCCAAAGGGCAGCAATAATCACGAGACTTGCGATAAACGCGCGGGCTTCAATCTTGAACGTGTAACCATGCGTCTGCGGCGGAATTTTCGTCACGAACGTAAGGAACATCATAATGCCGATAGTAAACGGCAAGAGCGGCGACAGAAAGTGCGCCTGAGGAATGAGGATGCCGGCAAGAATGGCGAGCGGCATGAGAATAGCGCGTAAGTTACCCATAGTCTTATTTCCGGGACCAAAGATAACAATTTGAGTATGGCCTTGGCTATAAAAAAAGAGATCCCCGCTCGACGGCGGGGATGACAACGCTTTCGCGAAAGCGGCGCATTTCGAAACGCCGCAGCACGTAGCTTACAGTTCGATAATTCTGTCGTTCTGCAAGAGCTGTTCGAAAGTCTGGCGTTCACGAACGAGCTTGATTTCGCCCTTCGTGTACATCGTTTCGGCAGCGTAGCGACGGCTGTTGTAGTTGCTGCTCATGGCGGCACCGTAAGCACCGGCATCATGAAGAATCAGCAAATCGCCAACCTGAGCCTTCGGGAGCTTGCGCGTTACGACAAAGCCACCTTCTTCCTGCGTGAACACGTCACCGGATTCGCAGAGCGGGCCTGCGACAACAGCGTCAACGGTTTCATTGAGTTCACGACCGTCACGGGCGACCACAGAAATGGCGTGGTAGCTACCATAGAAGCTCGGGCGAACGAGATCGGTAAAGCCAGCGTCAAGCAAGTAGAACAAATTATTTCCCTGTTTCTTCACGGCACGAATTTCCGCAACGAGATAGCCGCTTTCTGCAACAAGGTAACGGCCCGGTTCCACTTCGAGATGGACATCATGACCAATGCTCTGCTGGATACGCTTGCGGGCGTTGTCCCACAAATCGTAGTAAGCCTTCACGTCAATGCGGTTGCCCTTTTCTTCTTCGTGATACGGAATCGGGAGGCCACCACCAGCGCTAATCGTGCGGAGGTGAGAACCGAGGTGACGGCTAGCGTCCACCATGGCATCGCAAACCTGGGCCAAGTGTTCAAAATCCGTGCCGGAACCGATGTGCATGTGCAAACCGGTAATCCACATGCCGTTGCTCTGGGCGAGCTTGATGCAGTCCTTAATCTGTTCGTGCCAAATACCGTGCTTGGAAAGGTCGCCACCGGTATTCGTCTTACGGGAGTGACCATGGCCAAAGCCCGGATTCACGCGGATGGTGAGTTCAGACTTCACGCCGAAATCGGCAAGCTGCTGAATCATGTCCGGAGAGCCGACGTTCACGGCGATGTCGTACTTTTTCACGAGTTCGAGAGCGTCGCGGTCAAAGATATCGGCTGTGTAGACAATTTCAGGAACCTTGCCCTTCTGCTGTCCACCCTTGAAGCCAGCCTTGAGGGCGCGCACAATTTCACCAGCGGAGACCGCATCGACTGCACAGCCGAGCTTGCGGATAAGCGAAACCACGGAAAGGTTCGGGCATGCTTTTTGGGCAAAGCGCACAGTGTCAAAAACCTGCACGTCCTTTACAGCACGTTCAATTGTCGCACGGTCATAAATCCAAAGCGGGGTGCCGTATTCACTGGCCGCTTTCAAAAGCACAGAATCAGGGATGGAATATTTCATGATGTCAAATTTAGTAATTTAGTAGGTATAATATAGAGACGACAAATGCGAGAACCGAGCGTCGCAGCCATGGTTGACACGTTGCTTCCGCAACTTCAGCTCAACCATATATACGAAACTTAGAACATCTGTTCTCTAGTTGAGTTATCCTCTATGAGGAAAAATGCAAGCATTTTTTGCGGCGTTCGATTTGTATGCTTTTGCATGGATATAACCGAGGTAAGCATTTGGAACTTGAACTATACGAAACTTGGCAATTTATTGACTTAGTTGAGTTATCCTCAGTGGAGAAAAGCGAATGTTCAAATGCGGAAGGCGTGAGAAAAAAGAAGCAAATGTATAAAACCGCTTTTACAAAAAATGAAAAACGCCGGTGGATAAACCAGCGTATTCTTCAAGAAATACTACAACAGCTTTATCTTCTTTTCGCATCAAGCTCATTTGCCAAAACCCATCCTGCGGCTTCCAACATTGTAACAGATACCGCCGGTGCAACAATAGATCCTAAAATAGGAATAAACTTGGACAATTCCTTCGCTACAGTTTTTAGAGGCTGCTTCAACATCGTAGATTTGATAGCCGAAACAGCCATACCTTTTGCTACATTTTCTGGAATACTCGCATTAAATACAGCGCTTAACGCCATACACATCGTCGTCATGGTAACGATATCGACAGCCACACCTAAGCCAGGCACAGGTACGGCATTCCCACCAGCAGCAGCTACAGCATGAGCATGAATAATTGCATGGCACTTGCTATTTTCTTCATCAGTCATCTTATTCTCCTTATTTATACGGCCTACACTAAGCCGATTACAAGTTAAACGCAAACAAAGTCAAGAGTTTTTTGAATAACCGCTTTTTAAACAACGGAACCGTCTATTTTACACCACAAAATATAGACTGCGATAAAAGCGAAATCAAGTTTTTCCGAAGTTCCGCTTTTTGGAACTTGAAATTAATTTATCAAGCTCAAAATCTGGCTCCGTTTTTAGCGTTACTTTATTGTGATACATACTAAAACGACAAAACAGACTTCTTAGTATGTAAAAATCGAACGAAAATCACCTCAAAACACATTAAAATGGGCGTTGTTGACATTATTTATGCAAAAATCGTTCAAATACAGCCTTTTTCCGGCAAAAATTACATACTAAATGAGGCAAAAACGCTTTTAGTATGTAAGCATACAACATAATCGAGTTTTGAAACGCGAGTTTTCACCGCCAATGCATAAAAAAATAGCACAAAGCAAAACTATGCAGAAACACAAGCGTAGGCAAGACAAGGTACGGCAAGCTACACAAAAAACCCCGGGTCTTTCGACTCGGGGCTTTTCAGCGGGAAGAGCGAGATTCGAACTCGCGATAGGATTAAGTCCTATACGTCCTTAGCAGGGACGCGCCTTCGGCCAGCTCGGCCATCTTCCCATCTTGGGGACACTAATTTTAACAAAATTTTAGAAAAATTTCAAGGGGTAACTGGCAAAAACTTTAATTTTCCACAAAAAAAGCTCCATTTTTGTGCGAAACCGGACTTTCCACAAGACACTCCGCCAAAACTTTTGTATCTTGTAAGTCGTTAATAGACAACACTTTACAAAGAAAATGAACAAACTCGTCAAAATCATTGTCGCCATTATCCTCGTAGCCTTAATTTGCTGCATTCCCCTTTATATTGTCGTATTCAAGATTCTCCCGGAACGCGACCCGGACAACCAATTCAACCGTGCCAACATCTTGCAGGTTCTTTCGGGCGAAACCCGCGTGTTCTACGATGACGGCGAAAACTTGCTAGGCGCATTTTTCGATGCGAACCACCGCGTCTATGTCCCTTACGGCGACATTCCAGTCAACTTGGTCAACGCCCTTATCGCCGCCGAAGACTCGCGCTACTGGACGCACAACGGCTACGACCTCAAGGGGTTCTTGCGAGCCATGGTCAATAACGTGAGGTCCGGCCGCATCACGCAAGGCGGCTCCTCGCTCACGCAGCAGACGGTCAAGAACATTTTCGGTCGCGAAGAACGCAGCGTCAAGGAAAAACTCAAAGAATTCTTGAACGCGCTGCGCATGGAGAAGCACTTTTCCAAGGAAGACATTTTGGAATTTTACCTGAACCAGTTCCACGTTTCGGGCACGGGCAAGGGCGTCGCCATCGCGGCACAGTACTTCTTTAACAAAGAACTCAAGGACCTGACGCTTGCCGAATGCGCATTTATCGCAGGCTCCGTCAAAGGGCCGTTCAACTACGACCCGTTCATCCAACGCACCGAAGAACGCAGAAAAATGGCAATCGCACGCGGCGAAGAAAGACTCCGGTACGTGCTCGGGCGCATGGTCGAAGAAGGCTACATCGAACAAGCCGACATGGACAAAGCCACAGCGCAACCGCTAGAATTCAACCACGGCAATTTCCGTTTCACGATGAGCACGACTCTGGAGCGACTGGAAGAACGCCTCGACAGCGACTTTTTCCACGAACTATTCCAGCAAGAAGGTATCGAAGACTGGCGCAAGGCTCAGCTCGAAATCACGACAACGTTGAACGCCAAGTCGCAAGACGCGGCCAAGCGAGCATTGCAGACAAACATCAGCAACTTGCAGCTGCAACTGGGCGGCTTCGTGCTCCCCAAGGCTCAATTTGCAAACCGCGCACGCAACGCACGCAAGGGCGATTACTTGTACGGCGCAGTCGATAGCGTATTTTTCGATACGACCGGCAGATTGCAGTCGCTCAAGCTGAACTTCGGACAACTGAAAGGCATCGTCACAGAACAAGCGGTCAACGACTTTGCGAAACTCGCGGGCGGCGATGTGAACAAGATTCTCGCCACCCAGCTCAAGCCGGGCGCCATCCTCCTCGTGAGCATCATCGACGAAACCCCGATTGACGGTTACGCCCCGTGCAAAATCGAAACGGAACCGGTACTGCAAGGAGCTCTCATCGCCATCCGGAACGGCAAGGTGCTCGCAAGCCAGGGCGGGTTCCACAACACGGGATTTGACCGTAGCTTCAAGGCGCTCCGCCAGCTCGGTTCCAGCTGGAAGCCGCTCCTTTACGCACTCGCGCTGAAATACCATTGGAATTATCTCGACAACCTCGAAAACGAATTCAACGCGTTCCAGTACGGCAACCAGTTCTACTTCCCACGCCCCGACCACAAGAACAAGGGCGACGTGGTGAGTATCGCATGGGCGGCGACTCGTTCCGAAAACATCGCAAGCGTCTGGCTGCTGGAGCATCTTTTGGACAAGCTATCCGACAAGGAATTCGAAGATGTCGCCCGCGAAAACGGATTTGCACGTGAACCGGGCGAAGAACGCATCCGGTTCATCGAACGTCTGCGCGATAAGTCGGGACTCATGATAAAAGAAGATGTCAAGCGTGAAATCGAATTCACGAAGGCACGCGACGCGCTTGTCGAACGCTACATGAACGACGGCAAAGTTTTGCAAGCCCGTGCCGTGCAAAACCTGCGTTACGGAACGTTCAACGACATCGGCTTAAAACAAGCTAAACGCGACGCCAAGATGACGAAGTACGTCAACCACAACTTCAAGCGTTACTCCGAAATTTGGCGCGCCCGCGAAATCCAGGAACTCGACCCGGATGAATCTGCAAACTTACTCCCGCTCGATTCCGTGAAGCTTGCAGACAACTTCTCGCTTGCAGATTTCAAACGTTTGAACGCGATGATCGAACCTGTCGATAGCGACGCTGATTATTACGACATGGCCCACTTGCGTTATTGGCCGGATTACCGCCGTGCGCTTTCGATGGCGGAATACGCACGATTCGCACACGAAATCGGCATTCACCAGAAATTGCAGAAAGTGTTCAGCATGCCGCTCGGCGTGAACGACATTACGCTTGCCGAAATCAGCACCGCCTACCAGACAATCCTCACCGGAAAAGTTTTCAAGTGCAAGGATGCCGACTGGTCGGAGCCCTGCTTTATCAAGGAAATCAGGAACCGCGACGGACGCGTCATCTTCAGGAACAAGATGGAATCCAAGACGGTGCTCGACGATACCGTAACGACGCAGATGGGAGTCATGTTACGCTCCGTGTTCACGAACGGTACGGCCCACAGCCAGCTCTCGGCGCTCAGCGTCAAGAACCCCGAAGGTGCAAGCAAGCTCCGCTTCCCGGTGATGGGCAAGACGGGTACGACAAACGATTACAGGAACGTGGCATTCTTGGGTGCGCTCCCGACGTACGTGAAAGAAAAGAACGGCGTTGCGTTGGATAGCGTCGTAGCCATCGGAAGCTATGTAGGTTTTGACGACAACAAGCCCTTGAAATCGGGACGCACGCGTATTGCAGGCGCTTCGGGCGGACTCCCGCAATGGGCCGAATTTGCAAAGGAAGAAATTGAAATTCTTGGACTCCCGAAGCAAATCGACTTCCTCGACATTTCGATGATTGCGACAGGCGAAGTGCCGCTGATGCTGACAAACGAACGCGGTGAATTGACTGTCGATCCGTTGACTGGCGAAGCCCTGCTCCACGGCGAAAAAGGCCGTCCGTTGCCGTGGCTCGACGTTCCGGGATTCACGCCGCCGCAAGTCCAGAAGATTGCCGCAGAAACGATTGCGAAATCGGGCATAGTCGTAAGCTTGCCGATGCCGCAGACCGCAACGAAGCCAGACTCCGCGCAAACAAACGCACCGGGTTCCGCGACGCAGGCGGGTACAGCTCCGCAAACGACGCCGCAACAATTCATCCCGGCTGATGCAAGGCCCGTTTCCGAAGTGATGAAGGCCGATTCCGCAAAACGTGCCGCCGAAGCCGCGAAGAACGCCACAGGAACGCAGCCCGCCGCTGGAACCGCACCGCAGCAGGGAACGGCAACATCAACCGCAACCGCGGCAAGCACACCGGCCCCACAAACCGCAAAGCCCGTCGTTCAGCCGCCAAAACCGCAAGCTGCCATGCCCAAGGACGACGACTGGGATTTGCCTGAAAACTTCAACAGCCAGAACGCATTCGTGCCTATCGAAGCCGACGCGGATTAACGACAAACAGCATCTGTGAATAGAACCGCGTAAGGGGAGATCCCCGCCTTACTTCGACACAGCTCAGCACAGGTCGCGGGATGACAGTAAAAAGTTCCGTGTAAGTCGGCCCCGGAATGAATCCGGGGTGACATCCTGGCGGCAAAACCGCGTTTTTTCCTACCCCCTACAACATATAACCTAAAACCTAATTTGCCGGGGTGACATATGAGAATATGAGGGGAGCAGTATCCTCTTTTTTGGAATATTGTTTTGTGGATAATATGCAATTTTTTCCTTATACCAAAGTATATTACAGAGAATAAGGAGAAAATTATATGGCTACTAGTAAAAATATCATTTTAGCCTTTTTATTGGTATGCGCACTGTCCGGCAATGTTTTTGCACAAATGATACCACCTCCATGGTATGAAACCGAGACCGTCAAAAAGAATAGTTTGGAAAAAACAACGAACGATCCCCAAAATCCCAATACGGAGTTCAATAATGGAAAGTCCACTGTAGTAATTGACAGTATTGCAATTTACTATAAAATGATCAATCTAGAACATGCTGAAGCGAAATACACAGCTAATGCAGTCGGCATGGTTGGAGGAGGGCTCCTAACCGCATTAGGGATTGCTTGCATAATTTCAGCAAATAACACAGAAAAAAGTTATGATAATTCAAAAAGCAAATTTGAAAATGATTTAAGTAACTCCATAGCCTCTAGTACAAAAAAAATCGCAGCTATCGCAGGTGTTATTTTCATTTTAGGCGGACTACCCATTTTCATTTACAACTTAAATACATATAGTGATCGAAAAAAACACGCCGAATACCGCGACACGTTAAAGAAAAGTCTAGAGCGTTACATAGCCAAAAAGAAATCAGCACAACTAATAATTGCTCCCACCATAAACTTAGCGAATGCGGGCGGAGGCGGCATCAATGCGGTACTCCAATTCTAGCCGCCATTTACCAAACACGACCCCTTTAAAAATTGCTATCTTTCACTCCGGTAATTAAAGATTTTTCGGAGCGTTTCATGTCAAAATCAACTGTTCTTGTCCAGGCTACAACATTTGCCGCAGCATTTTCGCTCACTGCGTGCATCGCCTATCAATGTCCTTCACCAGACACTGCCCCCGCAGAAAAAACGCAAACGCCTATCATTTTAGGGCAAGACACGGTCCATGCCGCAGAAACGCAAATCGGAAACCACACCGAAATGCAAGTCGTCACTGGCGACAGCGCAACGCAAATCCTTGATCAGTTCAAGCTCACAACTCCCGACCAGCCCCAGAATGTAACGCCGACGGTTCTCGTACAAACTAGAGTCGATACGGTCTTGATGATGCTCCCGCCGTGCGACAAGACGCATTTTTCGCATTGCACTCTTGAAACGACGATGGACCCGTACAAGGCGTTCCCGGCTCTCGCCAATTACGTCTTTAGCTATGCCGACACGCTCAACAGAGCGGGCCAAAGCGATTCCGCTTCCGTTATCCTGAACAGTTTTTCTTCGATGGCTCCGATGTGGGAAAAGTGGCAGGCCCAATCGGACACGTTGCGCGACGCATTCGGTAAGCGCCGCGAAGAAAAGGCAAAAGAGTTCGAATCCATGGCCCTCCAGATTCAAAACATGAACCGTGTGCAGGCCTCATACAGCATGGTCGCCGAAGCCGCCGACAGCTTGATTTCGCAACTTGCGCCGGGCGATTCGCTTGCCAACTGGGCCAAGGGCCAAAAGCAAATCGCTTATACGAACACGCTCAAAAAAGCGACGAAGGAATTTGATGCCATCAAGACGCTCGCCGACGAAAAAGCACAATTCGCCGAAGCCCGCAAGCAGACCGAAGAATTTCGCATCCGCTACCGCGATTTCGAAGATACGCTCCACGTAAAAGAGTTCCTCAGCCACGTCGATGAACTCGAAAAGGCGACGGATTCCGAAACCGCCAAAATGTGGGAAAAGAACGACCCGCAAGCAGCGCTAGCCAAAGCAGACACGCTTATCGCCACCGAAAAATTCGACAAGGCAAAGGATTTGCTGAACAAGCTCAAATCGAGCAAGCTCCGCAAAGAAGCAAACGAAAAGTACATCGTCCTCGCCGACGCTTACTGCAACAAGCAACGCAAAGCCACATCGCAATTTTTCGCAAAATCGCAAAAACAGACCGACGAAACGAAGAAAAAGAAATTGCTGAACGACGCTATCGCAGCCCTTGACAAGTGCCTTGCGGAATACCCGGAAACAACGCAAAAAGAAAAAGTCGAAAGCAACAAGAAGTTCATCGAAAAGGAACTCGGCAAGTGACCGACTGGTGGAATTACGCCCAATACCCGGCATTTTTCATCTTGGGCGCAGTCGTAAGCCTCATCAACAGCATTGCCGGAGGCGGCTCCACGCTTAGCCTCCCCATCATGATATTTCTCGGGCTTCCTGCAACTGTCGCAAACGGCACGAACCGCATCGGGCTTATCATCGGCAATTTCAGCAGTGCATTAAACCTCGCTCGGCACGGCTATCTGAACAAAAAAATATTCTTGCAGCTCCTTTTGCCGACATTTTTTGGGGCACTTATCGGTGCGTGTTTTTTGGTCCGCATCGGAGACAAGCTCTTTCAAGCGATTCTCGCGGTCGTCATTTGCCTTGTCGTCGTGATGAGCAACTTGCGCAAAGACATTCTCGGCAAGCCTCCAGAGATTCCACCAGAAAAGCTCACGGTTAAAGGAGCACTCGGCTTTTTCGGCATCGCCATTTACGGCTGCATTGTACAAGTCGGCGTAGGTTTCGTACAAATTTTTGGACTCACGCGTTACACCGGTCTTGACCCCATCCACGTGAACGCCCTCAAGAACGCGCTTACCAACGTGTTTTTGCTCGTAAGCACTATCGCTCTTGGCATTGCAGGGAAAATCGACTGGCCCATCGCCCTCATCATGGCAGCAGGTGCGTGGTTCGGCGGCTACCTCGGCAGCTTCACACAGCGCAAAAAGGGCAACAAGTTCATCCAGCGATTCATCAGTATTTGCAGCATCGGCATGGCAATCGCCCTCGTTGTAGATTTGCTCATGAAATAATCGTCAAAAAGCCTTATTACAACGAAAGATTGAACGCACCATTACATGCAGAACTTTTTTAGATTATATTAACTAGAAGCAATGAACAAAATTCTTGGAGAGAATATATGAAAACAATCCACGGATTAATCCTATTCTTGACAATGTCATTGACGGCCACGGTCGCCTTCGCGCAGTCCTCAACGAACTTTGAACTGACAAGCGGACAAACAACACAGACCGTAAAAGCAGGGGAATTGATAGAGCCTATTGTATTCAAGGCTGCAAATGTCGATTCCGTCGTTTCAACGCTCCTGCCGGGATTAACCTGCGATTGCGACACTCCCAAAAATCCAAAGACATGCACCGTTTCCGGGCGCATTCCGGCAAACGCATCGGGCAAAACATACAACATGAAGCTCGATGCTTATGGCACGACTGCAGGCGACGATATTTCAGCTCCTATAGCAATAACCATAACCCCCATGAGCTCGCCATTGGAACGAATCAGCGGCAACCTCGACCAGACAGCGACCGCCGGCGACTCTATTACCCCAATCGTATTCCGCTATCAAGGATTACGAAAAATTGGATTCACAGGGCAACCGAAAGGCATTACCGTAAATTACGACGAAGATGATTGGACCATCTCAATTTACGGAGCACCGGACGAAACCCTTCAAGACAAAGAGTATAATTACAGACTCGTAGTTTATTCTACAGATGTAGATTCTGTTGTCGTCAACGGCAAGATTACAGTCAACCACAAGCCTGCCGTTACGACATTGGATGTTGTAGAGAACAAGTCGCAGAACATCACCGCGGGCGACTCCATCAAACCGATTGTTTTTAAATTCTCGAACATGCAATACCGTGAAGTTCGCGGAGTACCGGAAGGCAGTTCCGTAGCACAAGATGACGAAAAACAAACCATCACGATAACCGGATTGATTCCCGAAAATCACAGCGATAAGGTTTATACAATAACAGTCATCGCCCATGGTTTAGACAACAACGACACAGCGAACGTCACACTCAACATAACACATAAAGTTGCAGCGGCCAAAGTAACTCTCATAAGCAACAACGCCTCGCAAACAGTTAAAGCCGGTTCAGCCATCGATCCGCTGGTATTCAAGTACGAGCACGTCAGAAAAATAGAACCCATTGATTTGCCCGCTGGCAATTTTTCAACTTCTCAAGACGCTGAAAACAATACCCTGAAAATTATAGGCACAGTCAGCGAAAACGCAACCCCAGGCGAGTACAAAGTCAAACTCATCGGCACAGGCGAAAGCAATAGCGACACGGCCTACGCAACAATTACTGTAGAATCACAAAAAGCCACCGTAACGCTTTTCCAGGGCAAAGAAACGCAAACCGTGAGCCTCGGCGATTCCATTGAGCCGCTGGTATTCAAATACGCATTTACACAAAGCATTACAGTGACCGGGAGCATTCCCAAAGGCGTAGAATACAGTCAAGATTCGGACGCCCACACGATAACGTTCTTCGGCAAGATAAACGGAGATAATTCTACTAAAGAATACGTATTCGGATTGAAAGTCGAAGGCAACTCCACCACAGATTCCGCCAAAGCAAAAGTCATTGTCACGAACAAGACAGAATCTTCGAGCAGCATCACATCATCCGCCGTCAACCAAAGCAGCGAAAGCCGCTCTAGTTCGTCTGCAAAATCGAGCAGCAGCGTCAAATCCAGCAGCAGCACTGAGATTGTCGCAAACTCTTCAAGTTCACGCAGTGGCAAGTCCAGCTCGTCAAGTGCCAAGAACGACAAGAAGAGTTCCAGCAGTAACGCAACATCTTCTTCGAGCCAGAAGACCACAGACATCAAGCTCGTCATGCATGATGTACTGAACTTCAGCTACGCCAACAACGAACTCGCCGTATCGCTTGAAACGCCCGCAGCAACTCACGTGCAAATATTCGACATGATGGGACACTTGCTCGAAACACATGAATTGCAGTCTTCGGCAAACATCCACCTCGGGCATCTGCCACGCGGCACCATGCTTGTACGTATTTCCAGCAGCGGATTTGCCAAAACAGCCCGAATCGTAATTAAATAAAAATCGGCGAGCAAGTTACGCTCACCGTTCATTCTTCCCGGTTCTCAGCATTAGACGAGGCCGGGATTTTTTCGTTATATTTCATTAAATTTCTAGCTCATAATATTGCGAGAACGTTCAACAAGTTGTCTCAAGTTCACAGAATTTCTCTTTTCCTGTTCAGTCTTCAGCTCCGCCATAATTTCAGCAAAGTAATTCGCCTTTTCGGACTTACTCTCAAGAAACGCTTCTTCGTAACACCGTTGGGCAATGGCAATCACTTCGGGATTAAAGCCTGGCGTAAACCCATATTTTTTACAAGACTCTGCCATATCTTCGTCATTAATTTGCTTATAATCAAAATTAACGACTTTCGCAAGCATCATCATGTCATTCACAATTTCAAGCATGATATCTCGGGAAGATGAAAAACGAGTGCGCAAAAAACTACAATACACAGCTTCCTTATACTGTTTTTTATAAAAGAAATAATCTCGCAAGAAACGAAAGCAATAAACCAAATCTACCGAACGAAACGAACTCTTCATTGCAAAAACAGTTTCTTTCAACATGTCCTCCCAACGCCCGTCCTCGCTACAAAGCAAGGCAAACAAAATCCTGCATTTTGTGAACATGGGATTCCATTTGAGAGCTTCTCTCGCGGCATCCAACGCATTCGCTTTATCCCCTAAATCGAAAAAAATAAGGGCGTATTGGCGATAAATCCAGTCCATCGGACAAATTTCACTGATGTTTTTCACCGGTTGATTCGAAGACGTTTGGCAAAAGTGATGATAAAGAATCCTCTCCATTCTATCAGAAATAGAAACATACACAACGGCGTCGTTCGATGCAAATGGCTGATCTTTAAGAGCATCAATCAAAGGTTCCATAATTTTCAAGGACTTTTGATAATCTTCGTGCTTGCGGGCCTCAAGAGACAAATCCAAAATTTCCATCACGCCACCCAAGCCACCAACATCTTCGAGCTTTTGGCGCATGATGGCGGCTTTAATCTGGAACAGATCCTCTATGTTTTTTGCGGCTTCAATGGACAGCATAATCGACGTTCAAAAAAAATTCAGTAATGGTCACCTCTAAAAATTCATTCTCGAAAATTTGGCTGCGACACGTCGTGCAGGTGCGTCATTCAAAGTGGCAAATACCTCCAGTATTCACCACTTCTCATTCCTGCCTGCACTTGGTCTCGCTCAAATTTTCTTTACCAAAGCAATTTTTAGAGGTTCCCTAATAAAATACTCATTTTTTAAACGAAAAACAGCAACCGCAATCACAACCGCACTGTTAATGCATATTCAACCCGAAATTCAGCAAACTAGAGTACAAAGGCTCAATGTTAAGAGTAAGCATGACCACATCAAGCGCTCGCGCCCTTGGCCCGCAGTTTGTGAGTTTTCTCTTTGCGGATTCTTGAAGCACGTTTTTTCAGTGTTTCGCCAAGCCCTGCGAGCAGTTCCGCTTCAAGCGTCTTGTCGCCTACGACGAGGAGTTCTTTTTGCGGGCGTTTCAGCTTTTTGATGCGGGCTTCCAAGCGGAGGGCATATCTGTAATCCGGCAACTCGAACGTGCGTAAAATGCATTCGGGAGGGAACGCCCTTGTAAACTTCGCCCCTCGCCCACAGCAATGTTCTTCATAGCGGGCCTGCACATCAACGGCATAGCCCGTGTAAATGCGGTCGCCCTTGCAGCGGAGCATATAGACGAAATGAGGCATATGAGGTATGGGGACGGCTCTTCGAGCCTTTGGGCTATGAGCACGGCACTAAAGTGCCTCTCAGCTTTTCATAATAGAAACAATCAAAACTAACCAAACAATTTTTTTCATTCAAAACAACGACATAACCTCAAAGCAGCAACGCATCGACCTCACACCCCATACCCCAAAGCACCCGTAAGGGTGCGAGCCCATACCGACCTAATACCTATTCCTTCTTCTTCGATACGATGCTCATGTAAATTGTGCCAAGTATTGCAGCGCTGAAGCTTCCGAGGAGAATGCCAAGCTTTGCGGAATCCTTGTTCGAACCGTCTTCAAAGGCAAGACCCGCCACAAACAGGGCCATCGTAAATCCGATACCGGCAAGCATGCCGCCGCCCCAAAGCACTTTCCAGGAGTAGCTCGGCTTCTTGGAAACGCCAATTTTCACGGACAAGAGGCTGAAGAGGAAAATTCCAATCGGCTTGCCGAACACAAGGGCGAGAGCAACAGCACTTAGCACAGGAACGTCCAAACCGCCGAGCTTGATTTCGACACCGGCATTCGAGAGCGCAAAAATAGGCATAATCGCAAAGTTCACCCACGGCACAAGCGGCTTGTACAAACGTTCCTGCATCGAGACGCTTTCGCGGGCACCGCGCTGGAGCAAGTGGAATACACGGTACTTTTCTTCGCCAGAAACTTTCGCATCGCCAGAAAGCACGTTGCCTACGCTATTAGCAAAGTTCGCCACCACGCCATTTGCTACGACCGGCTTTGCAGGCACAGAGAGGCCTAGCAGCACGCCCGCAATCGTCGGGTGCACACCGGACTTGACAAAGAACGCCCAAATGGCAATGCCAATCACGCCATGCAAAAGCAAGTTGCGCACACCGATGCGGAAAAGCAAGTTAATCAAAACGAGGAGAGCGAAAGCGGTTCCAAGAGCCGCAAAGTTGATGCCGTCGCCGCTCGGATACCCAATCGCAATCACGAGAATCGCGCCGATATCGTCCGCAATCGCCAAAGTCAAAATCATCACGCGGAGCGCATGCGGCACCTTCTTGCCCAAAATCGCCATGCAGCCGACCACGAACGCGATATCCGTCGCCGTCGGGATTCCCCAGCCGTGCGACGTTCCCGGAGGGCATAGCGCCAAGTAAATCAACGCGGGGAACAACATACCGCCAGCAGCCGCAATAATCGGGAGGCTCGCCGCCTTCGGGTCGTGGAGTTCGCCATACGTCATTTCGCCCTTGACTTCGAGCCCGATGTTGAAGAAGAATATCGTCATCAGGGCATCGTTGATGAACCAGTGCAAATCGCCCGTGCCGACCCAGCTGCCAATCGTCACAACGAACGGCAAATGCCAAAAGTGCTCGTACGATTCTGGACTCAAGTTCGCCCAAACGAGAGCCGCAAACGTCATAATGATAAGCACTATGCCGCCAGTCGTCTCCACCTTCATGAGGCGTTCTATCGGGGTGATAATCTTACGTACCGGGGTTTCCGGAAACATGTCTTCAATTTTATCGCTGCTAGTTACTCGTGCTGACATATGCAAAACAATATAGATAAGTTTTTCAAAAAATTTTTCAAGCCCTTCATTTTTTACGCAATATTACAAGAACTTCGAAAGCACGTCTTTCAGCTTTTCAATGCTGACCGGCTTTGCGATATGCTCGTTCATGCCCGCCTCGAAAGAAGCCTTGCGGTCTTCGTCAAAGGCGTTTGCGGTCATGGCGACAATCGGAATTTCGGCCACATCCTTGTTCTCGAAAGCACGGATGCACTTTGTCGCTTCGTAGCCGTCCATCACAGGCATGCGCACGTCCATCAGAACAAGGTCGAACGGCCTCGCGGTCGCCTTCGCAAGCATCTTCACGGCAATGTCGCCATCTTCCACGGCAGTCACGATAAAACCGTTGTCCTGCAAAATTTCCATCGTGATTTCACGGTTGAGGATGTTGTCTTCGACCAAGAGAATCCTCTTTCCGGCAAAGCTCGATTTTTCGACAACCTTCGATTCGTTCAAGCTCTTTTTCGACTGCACCAGCTTAAATTCAAAAGTCATGGTAACTTCCGTACCGACGTTCAAGCGGCTAGCGATTTCAATTTGACCGCCCATGATTTCAACGGTGTTCTTCGTAATGGCAAGCCCAAGGCCCATGCCACGAACATCGCTCGACGCGGCGACCCCTCTCGTAAACGGTTCATAGACCGTCTTGAGGAAATCCTCGCTCATGCCGATTCCATTGTCCTTTATGCAGAACACGTAAGCCGCATAGTTCGACTTCAAAAGCGGAGCTTCCTTGACGCTCATCGAAATGGAACCGCCCTCTTTCGTGAACTTGATCGAATTCGATAGGACCTTAAGCAAGACCTGGCGCAAACGGTCCTTGTCACAGACAATTTCTTCATCATTGATGTCCGCATAATCAATTTCGAATTTTAAATCTTTTTCTCGCAAATCGGCACGAACATCGCGTTCTACCTCGTGAATGATTTCAAACAAGTGCGTTGGAGATTCGTTGAGGTCGAACTTGCCCGATTCAATACGGCTCATGTCAAGAATGTCATTGATGATGGAAAGCAAGCGGTCAGAACTTTGATCTATCTTGACCAAGCAATCCTTGACACGTTCCCTATCATCCAAATGCGATGACGCCAGTTCCGTAAGTCCGATAACCGCATTCAGCGGCGTACGGATTTCATGGCTCATGCTGTTCAAAAATTCCTTTTTCGCGTTATTTGCAGCTTGAGCCGACGATAAAGCCTGCTTCAAGGCTTCGGCCTGCGTTTCGAGCTGTTCTTTCTGTTCCAACTGCAAGCGGGTCGATTCATCGACGCTGATAAAACCAGCGACGATCTGTTCCCGTGCATCAGGTGCCTTCCCCACCATAACGAACTTCAACTGCCAATATTCAACAGCACCGTTAATAATCAATCTGAAATTGACGTAATACGCATTTTTTGCCGAAAGCTTATTTACAACGACATTGCGATTCGTCATTTCCATGAATTTTTGACGGTCATCCGGGTGTACAAGCGTGTTGGCAATCAAATTCAGGCGATCTTCAAAATTTCCGACCTTTTTCCAGTTCGGGTTATCGGCCCAGTCATTTTTCTTGACGTAATAAAGGTGGTCTTCCTTCGTCGCAGGGTTGATAAAGCTCACCAGCGAAAAGTCTTCCGAAAGCCCGTTAATGACAGACAACCTTTCTCGTTCGGCTTCTATAGCGACCTTTTCGTCATTCACGTCCTCGACACCGATAATCACGTAGCCCTGCCCCTTTGCATCGGCAAAGCCAATCAGCGTATGGCGGATCCAAACCCAATTGCCGTTGATAAAGCAACGCATATCGACAATCCGCCTCGATTCGGACTTGCTCATGATATCAAGGAAAGCTTCTTTATTGAAAACACTATGGCAAAGAGCTAAATCGTCCTTGTGGATTTTCGTCAACTCGTCATCGTTCATGATATCGTAAATCGAAGCGTTCAAGTCAAAACGATTAGTAATTTCTTTGTACAAATCATTTTTAGAATTGGAATACGCAACGTACGACCCCGATTCCGGATTCACGTAATAAATATTGGTAAAGTTCTTTGACAAAAGCCCAAGCAACCTCATTTGCATATAACGGACTTTGCCCACATCGTCAAGCGCAGAACGTTCCGCCTCTTCGGCAATGCACCGTATCGCCACGCGCCGCAACAAGATAAAGTAAGCGACAAAGAATATAAGGACGCCAATCCCAAAGCAGAGGAAAATAAACCGAATCTTGCGGATATCGCCCATCGCGTACTCCGCCGGGGACGAAACCACAATACTCCAGTTTCCAATTTCCATCGGGCGGAAATAAATGCAATTGGAGCTTTCCCAATAATTTTCAATGCATGCTTGCCCCTCCTTTCCGGCGAGGATGCTATCGACTATGGCGGAGAACAAGCCGCTTTCATTGTCCTTTTCATTCTTATAATCAAAAATGCTCTTCAACGAATCGTGTTCCGTATCCGCCACGTACCTGCCATCTTCGCGGTTTACGACAGCGACGAACATTTTACGGTCGTAGTCCTTGTCGGCACGCAAATACTGATGAATTAACCCTAAACTATAATTCCAGAAAATCATAGCAACCGTTTGCCCCTGATTTTTTACAGGAACAAAATGGTACAGAAATTTTTCATTCTGGTTTTCACCTTCAAGGCGAACCGACACATGCGCTTCCGCCGATTTTTCCTTGTCGTAAGAAAGCCCCAATGCAGAAGCTTGGGCTATAGCGCCGTTCGGCAGAATCACCGTATCGCCCGGCAAGAGCATACTGATTTTTTGTTCCTTTAAAAAAGGCCGCATGTCCTTGAGCCACGACTGCACGCTATCGACCGAATACTCCGGGCGGTCTTCTAACGAAGTCGCTATAAACTGGAGCGTACCGCCATAATGCAAGTTGTTGACAATAAATTCATGCGATACGACCTTGGCATACTCCCGGAGCCTTTCAAAGCAACTATCCTCGACAATCTTCAAAATCTTCTGGCAAGAAAACAGGAAAGCCAAAGTAGCAAACACAACAAGAACAATAGCGAAAATAAAGTGATCGCGACGCATCACCTTTTCACCACGGACATCTTCAATATTTTTATTCATTCACTCGTCACTTTTTAAGGAACCTTGCCAAAATATACTTCATTTTTTCAAGGTCTATCGGCTTTGCAATATGCTCGTTCATGCCAGCGTCAAAAGCGGCACGGCGGTCTTCTTCAAAGGCGTTCGCGGTCATGGCGATTATCGGAATATTCGACTTGAATTTTTCCTTGAGAGAGCGAATTTCATGCGTCGCCGCAAAGCCGTCCATCACGGGCATCTGCACATCCATAAGGACAAGGTCATATTGCCCCGGTGTGGAAGCTTTAACCATTTCAACCGCTTCATGGCCATTCTCCGCCGTAAAGACTTTAAGTCCATAATCCGCCAGAACATCGCATGCGATTTGCCGGTTCATTTCGTTATCTTCAACGAGCAGAATTTTCTTGTCCGCAAAATTGAAGTTGAACGACAACGGCTTTTTGCCCACACGACTCCTATCGTGCAACCTAAATTCAATATCGATAACAACATCGGTACCCTTGTTCTCTTCGCTAGAAATATCGATAGTACCGCCCATCATCTCGACAATGTTCTTTGTGATGGACATGCCAAGACCCGTCCCTTGGATGCCGCTCACCGTCGAAGAACTCGCCCGCGTAAATGGTTCGTAAATTTTATTCAAAAACTCAGCGCTCATTCCCATGCCGTTATCGCGGACATGGAATTTAAAATGCGACGCACCTAGCTTTGCCGATTTCATTTCGTCAATCAAGAACTCTACAGAACCGCCGTCATGCGTGTATTTAATCGCATTCGAAAGCACATTGAGCAGCACCTGATTCAAGCGCAGCTTGTCGCACATGATTCCGGCATTAGTCACATTCATTTGTACATTAAAAGTCAGCTTTTTCGCATGGACATCCGCTTGAACAATGTCCTTGAGGGTATCAATAATTTCATTGAGGTTTTCGGCATTTTCCGCAAGCACCATCTTGCCCGATTCAATGCGGCTCATGTCGAGCACATCGTTGATGAGCGAAAGCAGATGATTCGAACTTTGCGCAAGCTTTTTCAAGTAATCAAGAACAAGTTCCTTTTCGTCAATGTGGGCAATCGCAAGCCCCGTAAAGCCGACAATGGCGTTCATCGGCGTGCGGATATCATGGCTCATGTTCGAGAGGAACGCGGTCTTTGCACGGTCAGACGACTGCGCCATCGAAAGCGCCTTTTGCAACATGATTTGCTGTTTTTCGAGCAAGTCGTTCTGTTCCGCAATCTTTGCATCCAGTTCGTTTTTCTCAATCTGGTCATCGCTCAAAAGCATAAAAGAAAGCACGAACGAAACAACTTCGTTGTCGTCATTGCGTTCAATAGTCGTAAACTTCGCCCGCAGCCATTCGCCACTTTCAATCTTGAATTCCAGCTCACGCTGGTCGGCGTTCTTCAAAAAATTTTGCACATAGAACAAGTTCGACAGCTTACGCCAATCCTGCTCATACTCCGCTTGCACAATTTCGCTTATTTTCTTGACTTCGTAAGAATAAGTGCTATATGCGGGCCGCTTATCCACCAATGAAAGGTTAGAAGATTTGATGGTGCGGAACGAATTGTCTTCGACATTCACAAAATAAATGGACACGTAGTCATCATACAAAATATCGTTCACGAAATCCTTGAGAATCAAATCATCCTTTTCGGCAAGGCACAATGCAACAGCTTTCGGGCTATCGAATTCGTTGCCGACTTTCACGAACTTCATTTCGCAATAATGAGGCCGACCTTCGACATTGCCGCGATACGTTGTAATAAACGTCTTTTGCAGTGCAAGCTCTTTCTTGATATTTTCAAGGGCGCCCGCATAGCGTACCATCTGGCGGTCGCGTTCCCAGACCACGTTTTCGACAAATTCGTCAAACACGTCGGAATACGAAATGCCCGAACGGAAACTGCTCCCGAACAGGGACTCCGACTTTTTGTTCATCGAATATGGCGTAATGGAATCCTTCTCCAAATCGATGAAATAAACCGACGAATATTCAGACGCGAGGACATCGATAATTTCCAAGTCCTGCTCGATTTTCTTCTGATGCATGCGGACGGTGCGGATTTGTTCATCCTTGTCGGCAAAGCCAATTACAAAAGCCTTCTGCTTCTTGTTGACGGCGACGACCTTGCATTCGCAGAACTTGTCCGCATAGTTCAAGTATTCAAAACTCGTGATGCCCGTCTTTTGGAGAATCGGCTTTAAGCTCTTCAACGAAAGCTTTCTTGCGACAACATCCGCATTTTCAGGAGAGACGACTTTACCCACAATAAAGTCAATCGCCCCGCTATAAGTCATTTCGCCGAGGGAGTTGCCCAGCAGTTTCTGGATGTTGGCATTCAACTTGTGCGGAGTCACTTGGTCCGCTTCCAAGTCGCAATAGAAAATGCACGAGTAATCCGAAGCCAAAAGCGAGGTCACGGCGGCATCTTCGTCCATGCGTTTTCTGCGGTTGATTTCGTTTTCCGCAAATCCCGCCACGAACTTGAGCAACGTAAAGCTCTTCAGCGATTCCTTCGGATTGTCCAACACGACAAAGCCAAAACGCTGTTCACTGGAGACAATCGTCGATACGCTGATGCTCCTTACATCCTGCACCGGCAAAACGCTATACAGTTTTTCCCAAACGCCGGATTCGTCATTTTGCGAATCGAGATAGACCGCATCCCTGTCGCCAACAGTCTTTATCCACGGAAGGAAAATTTCAAACGGAAGCCGCTGAAGAATCGCCTTGTTGGACTTTACCCCTTTCCGGCACCACTCATACGTGCTGTTGAGATTCAACCTCTCCTTGTCGCATTCCAGAATATAAGCCCTGTCCGCCTTGTAAAAAGATGCAAGCGTCGAAAGCACATCTTCAATGGCATCCTTGGAGCGTTTTTCCTTATAAAGAACATCTATACAGTCCCGGATGGCCGCATCTTGCTTCTGCTGTTCCGAAACATTGTACGCGACCATCATCGACTGGTACTCGTTCGAAATCTCGTTCTTCGACACATAGCAGACAAAGCGGCTGTAATGCCAACCGATATGCGGCGAATAGAACCTGCAAGTGTACTCCGGGATAGAATCGCCCTTCTGGAACTGCTCGATAAGCGATTTCGCCGAAAGATGCTGGATGAACGCATCGCGGTACTCCTTATCGACAAGCTGGTTTGCAATCCGTTCCACTACGGCACTGTAAGACGGGAAATCAGACCCAAAGAAACTGCTCACATCTTCGGACTTTCCCTCGACAATCTGGACGAACGGCTTATAGACTTTGTTCTCGGACAGGTTCACCTTGAAGTAACTGTAAGCCTTGTCGAGAATCGCCTTGCCGTACAATTTTTCATTGAGGGTCCTCAAGAAACTTTCGCGTTTTGCATCCAAGTCCATCGCCTTGATTTCATCACGCAATTCCTCTTCGGTCGTCTTTTGAATCAAGGCAAGTTCAGTAATATCCCGATGCCAGCCTTCGAGCCGGACCCCCTTTTTATAATCAAAATTACGGGAACCTCCGCAACGAACAAAACGGACGTGACCGTCAGGCGCATGCCACGGATACTGAATTTCGGCCTTCTCGCCCGCGCTCATCTTATCGACATACGCTTTGACTTCTGCAAAATGTTCCGGGTCGATATTGTCGAACCAAGCGTGGAAAATATCCTCGCTCGAAAGCCCTTCGCCAAGCCCAAGCAACTTGAGCATGGTTTTATCGGCGAACATCCGGGGAGCCTGGCCATCGTCAATTTCGACAGCCCAAAGTCCAATACCCACACCCTTCAGGATATCAACAGTCAACGGTATCGATTTTTTTTCAGTCATAGGAATCCCAATCATCGCCTTATAAAAATAATACCATTTATTATTAAAATTCTAAACCAGTGAAATTTTTACCCTTTTCCCCTAAAAAAAGAAATCCCGGACGTTGCCGCCCGGGACTCTTTTCCATATACAACAAATTTTAGAAGAATGCAGGCGGCCAACGCGGGTTCTTGGAGGACATATCGATCTTGTAGAAGTCCTTCTGGAAACGTCCGTCGTCCATGCCGTACATCTGCATCACGTGGCGGGCAATCCACTTGCCGAGCTTGAGCACGGTGAGTTTCTTGCGGAGGCGGCCCTGGCAGTCGCGGTTCATGATGTCCGGGAGCGTAGAGGTCGTGAGGATTTCGTCAATCGCCGGGCTGTTGAGCTTTTCGCGAGCTTCGGCACTCGTGTGGAAGTGCGTCACGCCAAAGCACACGCGATTGGGGTTCCCCTTCTTGATATGTTCGCAGCACTGCACAATCGTCGTACCCGTGCGGACCATGTCGTCGAACACGATCACGTCCTTGCCTTCTATTTCTTCGATGCTGATGTCAGAGAGTTCCGGGTTGAACGTCATGCTGATTTCGCGTTCGCCCGTGCGGACCTTGTCCATCACCACGCGCTTGCATTCCGGGAGCTGGAGAGCGTCGAACACGGCGTTCATGAACGGGCGCGCACCCTTGTCCGGGGAGACAATCACGAGGTTGTTGCCGTCCTTGCCGGTCTGCACAAAGTTGCTGTTCTTGATGTAGTGGGCATAGACGTCCGTCGGAATCAAGTTGTGGAAGTTGCCTTCGAAAATTTCGTTGAAAAGGTTCTGCACCTTGATGCTGTGATTGTGGCAAGTGACAACGGCATCGACACCGGCGGTCTTCAAAAGCTGGGCGTATAGGAGGCTCGTGAACGCCTGGCCGTCGAACTTTTTAAGGTCGATATCCGGGCGGTCCTTTTCGAGTTCGCCTACGCGGTGCGGGCCGCGGTCCTGAGCGCTGTAGAACAAATCCGGCTCCACAAGCACGACCTGTTCGGCACCGTTATCCTTGGCGGCACGAGCGAGGATGCAGTTGCGCATGGCGTAATCGTTGCGGCTGCGTTCATGGTTCGAAACCGAGCAAATCAAGACAATCTTGCCTTCGAGGCGATTGCCGATATGTTCCATGTCGGCAACATCCAGCATATAGCGGGGGCAGAATTCGGAGTTGGCGAAAGTCTTCAGGGAGACCACGTCGGAGATATCTTCACGGAGGCCGATGTACTGCGCCATGTCGATGGCAAACGGGTCATCGGTAAAGTTGCCGGTCACGATAAAACGATCTGACATTTTACTAGCCTTGATTTGAGGGTTATTTTTGTTTAATCCCAAATATAGTTAGAATTGGGCGGGGTTTCAAGTTTTGAACATCTAAAAAAGCAAAAACAAAATGTCAGGGACGTCGCAAATTGCGTGATTTAGAATAAAGTAATTAATCATTGTACAAAGAAACCGCCCCACACGGGAGCGGCTTCTCTTAGTAACTCTAAAAAATTAGATTACTTAGCCTTCTTAGCGCAACCCTTCTTGCACGGAGCTTTCTTGGCCGGAGCCTTGGCTCCCTTGCGCGGGTCGCCAGCATAGACAGCAGCCTTGCCGAGTTCTTCTTCGATGCGGAGGAGGCGGTTGTACTTGCAGACGCGGTCCGTACGAGAGAGGGAACCAGTCTTGATCTGGCCAGCGGCAGTACCGACAGCAAGGTCAGCAATGAAGGTGTCTTCGGTTTCGCCAGAACGGTGGGAAACGATCGGAGCATAGCCTTCGACCTGAGCGCGCTTGATAGCAGCGAGGGTTTCAGAAACAGAACCGACCTGGTTCACCTTGATGAGGATAGCGTTAGCGATGCCAGCCTTGATGCCTTCGTCGAAGATGGTCGGGTTCGTAACGAACA
>JAEEGG010007787.1_pt1 | contig 24545 bp, 18 predicted proteins | sample 9134161 | NCBI WGS metagenome assembly JAEEGG01 (sample SAMN16246543, study PRJNA631951) | gut metagenome | biome: gut microbiome; feature: rumen; material: CR-attached | host: Bos | place: Iran: Karaj | collected 2018-10
TTCCTTGTCGTCCTTGATGTGGAGCAGGGTAAAGCGACCTGGGTATTTTTTGAAGTAGCTAACAGGAGAAACTCCTCCACGAACTGCCCAATAAACATCCATCTCGAAGAACACTTTGTCAGCATCAGTATGCTCAATCATATAGTCATACCATACGTTGTCTTCTACTCTTCCGAACTCATGGGAGTGGTTGTGGTAACCAAACTTCATGCCGGCAGCATTTACCATTTCTCCAACTTTGTTCATGTAATTGCAGATAACTTCTGCTTCAGCCAAAGTCCTTGGATAGTTGACACCAGGATTCACGATATACTTCATTCCAGCACGCTTGTGGCAGTCTATGCATTGTTCCCACCATTTCAGGGCTTCAGTGAAGTCTCCGCTCTGCAGTTCTGCGTCATTCAGGTTGTGGCCTACATGACTCGACAACACCTCCATACCAGCAGCTTCGATGTCAGCCTTAAACTGCTCAGGTTCAACGCCGTAGAGCTTGCCGTCGCCATAGTTTGCAGCCTCTATGGCAGTGTATCCCATATCAGCCAAAGCCTTCAGCGCAGTCTCATGGTTTTCTGCATATTTGCCAGGGTCTCCAATGAGTTCACGTACGCTGTACATCTGGAAAGCTATATCTTTCTTCACTGGCTCAGCCTTCTTGTCAAGAGCACAGGAATTCATGCTCAGAGCTACAAGTCCAAGAGCCAGCATATAAATGCTTGAAAATAAATTCTTCATCTGTACAATATAATACTATGTTAAACTTATTACTCTTATTTCAAAACCTTGACACGGATGTTGCGATACCATACTTCATCGCCATGATCCTGGAAGCCGAAGTATCCCTTGTGGCCATCACCACCGCAGTTCTTCAGCAGCTCGAATGCCAAAGGCCATGCCTTCTCGCTGAACTTGCTGCTCTGCAGAAGCTTGATCCACTCCTCGCCCCAAAGCTGATAGCTCAGTACCTTCACACCATTCTGGAAGTGAGTCACCTTGCCGTTCTTCACCTCAACGCGAACCTTGTTCCACTGGCCTGCAGGATTTGCATTCTGTGGCTTGGCAACAATCATGTCGTAGAGTGAAGTGGACTGGCGGATACCCAATGTGGCACCAAGCTTTGCATCAGGATGACGCTCGTTGTCGAGAACCTGACACTCAGGGCAGGAGATGTAGATGGGCTGATAGTTCAGCTTGCCAGCATTGCTCTTAGTCTGAGAAATCTTTACAGATCCGTCAGGCGACTGGAACTCCTCAGTCTTGGGACCATCCGTATTGATGGTTGCAGACTCCTGGCCCAGATAGAAGATACCAGAGTTTCCACCCTCAGAAATCTTCCACTCAACCTCGAAGATGAAATTCTTGAACTGGTGAGCAAAAATGACATCACCGCCTTCACCTTCGCCACGTCCCTTGAAATGCAGGGCACCATCCTTGTTCTCCCACTTGCTGGGCAAGTAGTCCTTGCAGTAGCCGCGCCAGCCATTCAGACTGGAGCCGTCGAACAATACGTAGAAGCCTTCCTTGTCGACTTTCAGCGTGCTCAGGTCAACCTCTGGATTGTGCAGGATGACGTACTTCTGACCTTCGGCCTGAGTACCGATAGCTGCCACCAAAGCGGCGGCAGCTAGGATATTTCTAAGTTTCATCGTTTAAATGATATAAATGGATGAATCGTTTCCGTTATGCAGGCATATCAGGCAGAACATAGCCATTCTGATACTTTGGCTTGATGAGCTCTGCTGCGAATTCACGAGCGTTTACAGGCTCTGTGTAGGTCTTGTTGAATGTGGGATGTCCATCCTTGATGGAGAAGCCGTCCTTCAACATGGCGCGAACAGTTGCCTTCTCAGGAATGTTGGTGAACTTCATGTTCTCGCCATCCCAATCCAATGTCTGGTTCAGACCTTGCAGACGGGTAGCTACAACACCCATTGCAACCATTTCATTGAATGGACCAGCCTCGCTGAAGTCTGAAGCTGTCTTCACCCAATCAACCTTGCCGGCACGGATTTCCTTGATAGCGCGGATCCAGTCACGCTGGTGGCTCTCAGTCACACGGCGGCAAACCTTAGGAGCATTGGGAACACGACCGCTTACCAAGTAAGGTCTCTCACCATAGCAACCTACAACCAGGATGTCCTTGGTGCCGTAGAAGATTGCACCACCACCGCTGATGTTCAAGTCCTTACCAACGGGCAGACCGTCTGGACGGAAGGGGATGATACCACCATCGCTCCATGTTACAACTACCTCAGGCATAGCAACTTTAGGACGGTTGGGACGAGCGGGATATGTCAACTTAACAACCTGTGCGCTGGGGCAGCAGTCAGACATAAGTGGGGTAGAGCTACCCTCAGCATGGATGGGATAACCCAGATCCAAAGCCTTGAATACGGGGTGGAGAATGTGGCAAGCCATATCACCCAGAGCACCTGTACCAAAGTCCCACCATCCGCGGAAGTTCCAGGGGTGATAGATAGAGTTGTAAGGACGCTTGGGAGCGGGGCCAATGAATGCATCCCAGTTCAGAGTGCTGGGAATCTGATGTACCTCTTCAGGACGCTCGAGACCCTGAGGCCAGATAGGACGGTCTGTGAAGGCATCAACGCGTGTTACCTCACCAATCTCACCGTTCCAGATCCATTCGCAAACGAGGTTCACACCTTCGCCGCTGGAACCCTGGTTACCCATTTGGGTAGCAACGCCAGCCTTAGCAGCCAACTTGGTGAGCAGACGGGATTCATAAACGGTACGAGTCAAAGGCTTCTCGCAATAAACATGCTTGCCAGCAGCCAGAGCCTCAGCACAGATGATAGCATGGGTGTGGTCAGCTGTACCACAGATTACTGCGTCAGCCTGATCCAGCAACTCTGCATACATCGTCTTGTAGTCATGATACATCTTGCAGTTGGGGAACAGCTTCTGATACTCATCGAGCACACCTTTAGCATACTTCCAGTCAACATCAGCAATACCGATGAACTCAACGTCATCATAAACTGTGTTGTTAGGACCATAGGTTACGCCATTGATATCAGCGTGTCCACGTCCACCAACACCTACACCAAGCAACTTAATCTTACCAGTAGCCTTAGCTGTTTTCTTGCTCTTTGCTTTTGCCAACACGTCAGTGGGAGCCATAGCTAATGCTGCAGAAGCAGCGGTTCCAACCTTCAGGAAGGATCTTCTTGACATTCTTTCCATATAAAAAAATTTTTAGAGTTGTTAAATATGTTAGTTATCTGATTTCTCAACTTTCTTCTCCGTTGGGTCTTCGTTGATTTCTTTCTCAATGTCAGACATGCCATCTTTGAAGCTTCTTACTCCTTTGCCGATTCCACGCATCAATTCAGGAATCTTCTTACCACCAAAAAGCAACAGGACAACGAGTGCGATAATGACAATCTCGCCTGTTCCCAAATTACCAATAAATAATAGATTTGTCATATTCCTTTTACTATATTATTATAAATAAACTACAATTTGTTCAATTAGACCACATAGGGAATTTCATCTGGTTCTTTCCCTTATTTTTGTTAATTTTTTGTTATTTTTAGCCATAATTCGCTATAAAGTTACAAAGAAAATCCCACATAGATGTTATATGCCCATTTCTTTTTGCAAGCTTTAACATTTTTTGCTGTCTATGCTTTTTCATTTTTCTTAATGGCGAGAGCAATCTTTCAGTTGAAAAGCATGGATGGAAGACAAATCGCCCGACATCTCCTTTTCGCAGAAATGCCGGGCGATAATGTGTGACGTTATAAATCGCAAAGGATTACTTCTGGTTCCAGAAGTCTTCCTCAGCTTTCTTCTTGCGCAGGTATTCCTGGTATTCAGCCTGAAGCTTGGCATTCTGGGCCTGAGCAGACATAATCTCTTGGATTTGTGACTTCAGACGGTTTGCCTGAGGAGCGATTGTGATATCTGCACTGGCTGCCTTTGCGCAGAGGTCCATAGCACCCTTCATGTCATGAGCGTGAACCAATGATACAGCATGCTGATAATATGCGCGTCCAGCCAAATCAGGATTGTACTGAATGGATTTCTCGATGTACTCGCCACTCTTGTTGTAAGCGCCGCTGCTGGCAAGAGCCTTTGCAATTCGCATGCATATAGCACCACGTGTCTGATCGCTAGTTGCCAACTCCAGAGCCTTGTTGTAGTACTCCAGACACTGGGTTGCCTTACCGTCTGCCTGAGCCTTCTGAGCCAAACCGATGGCACTCGTGAAGGTGGGTTCTATCTGATAGGCTGCCTCAGCATACTGGAAGTAAATGTCTGAGTTGTCGCATTCGTTCTGAGCCATCAGGGTCAGGGCGCTGTTCAGCTTGTTGATGTCAGTTTTATACGTGTCAAACTTCTTGGTGTATATGGCTACAATCTGAGCGCTGTCAGCGGCACCACTTTGAGTGAATGTCTGCTCGATGAAAGCCAAAGGTCCATCATACTTTGCAATCAGCTTTTCAGCCTTTTCGTTGTCGCCATCTGCTTGGGCTTCCTTTGCCAGCTGAAGCATCTTCTCGCAGGCATCCTTGCTGTCGAGATAGTCTTGCAGGTACTGCTCGCGCATTGCATTTGGGCCAGCCTTATACATGGCATCACTTACCAGGAAGAAGTTCTGCAGCACAGAGCCCTCGATCTCGCGACCACCCTTCTCATTGATCATGGTGATAGCCTCACGATAGTTGGCATAAGACTTGTTCAGCGTGTACTCGCTGCCCTCCACGGTAGGAGCTGTCCAGTTGTAGTAGTCTGCCTTCAGTGAAAGCACATCTCCCATAGTGGACTTACCTTTTTCGTTCTCGAAGGAGTTGAGCGCATCCAGATTCTTCACACGCGTATCGAAGAGCATCATCAGATCCTTGAAGTATTGCAACTTCTTGGGCTTGTCTTGCTCAGCGGTGATCAGGTTGTACAGCATGAAGGCACCCTTGGTGTAGATACCCTTTTGCGCACAAGGAGCTTTCTCTATCAATGATTTCCAAGACTCGTAAGCCTCTGGCCATTGTTTGTTATCGTATGACATTTGGAACAAGCTAAGGTTCTGGCGAGCTTCGATGCTGTCCTGACCTGTGCCAATTCTTTGTTCCCATGATGTTCCCTCGTATTGTGCTGATGCAGAGGTTGCTACAGCTGCGAATACCAAGGTAAAAGCAAATTTTGTAAGTTTCATTTTCGTCTTATCTGTTATTATGTTGAACTCAATTTGGTTTACTTCTCGCTGCAAAAATACAAATAAAAAGTCATATCGCAACAAAAACAGGTGTGAAAACTTATAAAATAACTATAAATTGTGTATCTTTGCACTCGATATGATACTGAACATTTTTTTCCTTATAATAGGTATTGCCCTGGTTTTGTGGGGTGCTGATAAATTTACAGATGGAGCAAGCGGTATAGCACGCAAATGGCATGTGAGCGAGTTGGTCATAGGTCTTACTGTAGTGGCTATGGGAACAAGTTTGCCTGAGTTGATGGTTAGTCTGTTCAGCAGTTTGCGAGGAAGTTCTGACATGAGCGTGGGTAATATCGTGGGCAGTAACATCTTCAATACACTCACCATTATAGGTGCTTCAGCCCTGATGATGCCTGTTGTTATCCAGAAAGGTGTCCTCTATCGCGACATTCCTCTTAGCTTCTTCTTTGCCCTTTTGCTTTTCGTCCTGTCTCATGATGGTAACATTACGCTCCTCGATGCCATCTTTCTGCTGATTCTCTTCTGTGGTTTCCTTTATTATACATATTATATAGGTACGCATGGACAGAAGACATCAGATGAGGTTCGCGAGGATACTTCCATCTGGAAACTGCTTTTCCTGCTCTTGATAGGAATTTTTTGTTTGGTGTCAGGAGGTCAGTTGCTGGTTAACAATGCTGCTGACCTGGCTCGCCTTTGGGGTGTACGCGAGAGTGTGATAGGATTGACCATCTTGGCTGCAGGAACTAGTCTTCCAGAATTGGCTACCAGTATGGTGGCTGCAAAGAAGGGGAGTGCAGGTCTGGCAATGGGTAATGCCATTGGTAGCAACGTATTCAATATAGCCTTTGTATTGGGTACATGTAGTGCTATCCGCCCAATGGTGGTTCAGGATATCTCTATGGTAGACTGGGCAGTATTTATATTCAGCAATGTTCTTCTATGGATTTTCGCTTGTTCCAAAAGAAGTCTTAGCAAGTTGGAAGGCCTTGTGCTGGTTCTTTCCTATATTGCTTATCTTACCTACCTTGTTCTTGCCTGATCTGTCTTATTCTTTCTCTGTTTTTTTCTTGAATAGAAAGAAATCATATCCGCTGACATACGTTATTGTACTGTCATTAAAACTGATCATGTCGAGCACCAGCATTAATGAATCATTCTTATAGGTAAGTAATTCTTTAGGATTTTTCAAAAGTATAGGATTCTTTCTGACAAGCGAATCAATAGGGTATGCAAGGATAGTTTTTCCTTTTTTCGTTCCAACGGTTATCACGTGTTTGTCATAATTCAAACGATAGTTCTCTTCTTGGAGCATGATGTTGTAGTCACCCAGTTGTATTGGCTTCTTACGTGAATAGTTTTTATCCTCTGTCAAGGCATCACTCGTGTATCTGAATTCATATTCTGAGTGCGACCAATTGCCATATTGGTCATCAAACTTGTCTGAGCCTACCTCTTTGCGTACATATCTGATAATGCTGCATGCATCCTGATACCTCATGCTCAGGAGACTGTCCGTCTGGATAGGAATGACATCGACGTCATTGTTGAGTTTTCCAGTCTTGGGGTCTATAAGTTTCAGTTCGCTGATGATTTCTTTCAAACGTTCTTTCTGACATTTCAATCCTATGCTTTTGGCAGAGATGCCTGGAATATAGCTGAAGAGAATAATGGCAACACCAAAGATGATTGCCATCAGCTGGAAACGTCGTGTGCGTTCGTGAAGCAGCATCAGCACGAACAATGTCATCAGCACACCTGCCACCATCAGATAGAAGCGGCTCTCTGTGAAACTGTAGAGACGAATGCGATAAATGGAACCTATCCAGTAGAGAATCAGTGGCGGAATGGCTATCAATGTGAAGCGTCGATAGTACCAGTCGTAGTAACGCTGGCTGAGAACAGATTGTGCCACTCTGCCAACAAGAGCGGCTGTGATAAAGCCCATCACAATCCAGGCAACGCCACCTTTTGGAAGGTCCCATTCAATTGCAATCTTAAAGAAATAAACATAGAGAATCACCGTATAGATGATGACAGCAGGCGAGAGGATAAAGTTCAGGATCAATCGAAGCACCTTTGCAGGCTCGCCCATCTCGTCCTCGTTATTGGTGATTAGAGTGAAGCAGATTTGTGGAGCCAGCACAAACCAGATAAACTGGATGATGTGCTCATAGATGTGGTTGGGTTGATTGATGCCAAATATATACAAGAAGGAGGCAACAATGGAAATTACTGCCAAATTCAGTATACCTGTTATGACGAATCCAAAGAACAGTTGGGTAACCACGTGGAGCGCATGGGAGGCAAAGACCTGATTGCTCATCTTCCTGACTCCCAACACAAGAAGTATGGCACCCAACACATAAGTGAAATGGAACCCATACGTCCATAGGAAAGGCTTCAGATTGAGCGCCATCAGTGGAACGAAAAGGAATAACGAGGCAAAGTAGAGCCAACGGTTTACTTTTCTCAGCCAGAATGAAAGTACAATGAGAGGAACAAAGAGCCACAGGATATCAGCATTCAAATCACTTTCCATGCGGCCTGTCACATTGCTCCATTCAGCTGTATGCAAATGCCATGCAGAAATGAGAAAGAAAGCCAATCCCAGGGCGGCTTCTACTGGAAACTTCTTTGGGCTGAGCAACAACTGCTGCAGCAAAGTCTTGATCTTTGTGTTCATTTTCACTTCAATTTTTGGTAAAAGTACGACATTTCTTCGTGTCACGCTTCCTTTCGTCTAGTTTTTTAACTAATTGTAATTCTTCTGGCATGTGTATTATAAAAGGTTAAGACTTCCTGTCGCGTCATAAAGCACAACGTGTTGTCTTCCTGGTTTCAACGTGTTGAGTTTGCCATTTCAACGTGTTGAGTTTCGTGTTTCAACACGTTGTCTTTTGCCTGCTGATATTTTGTGGCAAGTCAGATAAAAGAAGTGTCTGCCAACCTTAAAGGCGGCAGACACTCTCCTAACCGTATAAAATTATGAGAAAAATTATGCTTCTTCCCACTGCTTGCGCAGCAATTCTACAGATTGTGGCAGAATGGTTGCCTTGTCTCCATCGCATCCACACTCATAGCTGATGAAGCCAGGATAACCCATTTCCTTCAATGCACGCATACCATCTCTGTAGTCATCCTTCTCGCCATCCTCAATTGGAGTCTTGCGACGACCGCGGCTGGCGATATGGACATGCTGCAGATACTTGGTGCCTGCTGCCATGAAGGCTGCATAGTCAGAGGTTTCTTCCTGCATGTGCCAGAAGTCACCCATACACTTTACGCCAGCGCTGTCAGAGTCGCGACAGATAGCGGCAGCATCAGCCACCAGACGCATATAGAAACATTCGTTTCTGTTCAAGGGCTCCAGAATGACAGTTGTGCCACACTGTACAGCGAATTCGCCCAACTCGTGCAGCTGCTCGCACAGATAGTTGCGTGTGTCCATTGTGTGAGGCTTGCATGGATTCTGACCATTGAATGCAGGAACCATGATGACGCCACATGAACCAAGCTTGCCAGCTGCCTCGAGAATCTCGCGCATGCTCTTGTCGAATGCATCCTTCTGACCATCTTCAGCCAGGATGAAGCCATCAAAACCAGCGCAAATGGCACCTAATTTGATGTTGCGACCCTGAAGTGCGTTCTTGATTTCGTCGACACGGCCTGCCAAACCACGACCTCCAACTTCCAAACCTGTCACGCCAAGGCTCTCCATGTAATCCAGTTTCTCATTCAGGTTCTCACCAATGGGTATTCCTTCCTGGAAACAGATGTTCAGAGGAGTCTCGTTTTTCTTCTCCTTCTTGGGAGCACATGATGCCAGAAGGGTAGTAGGTGCAAAACTGGCAGCTGCTAATCCTGACATGGATCCCAACAGAAAATTACGTCTTTTCATAAATGTGTCCTTATTAGTGGTAGAATTATTCTTTTGCAGTACCAGGAACGGGCACCTTGTAGCTAGCCAGGTCGAGGGGACCCATTTCCAGCTTCTCAGGCATGTAATCCATTGGTGACTGAGTCATCTCGTCCCAAGTGGTGGTGTTGCCTGTGTATGCTGCCTCGCGAGCCATGATTGCTGCCATACATGAAATGCCGCACTCAGTAGCCTCCTCATGTGCAGTACCTCTACGGATATGGTTAACCCAGTCTACGTGCTCCAATACGTAGGGATCGTGCTGCTGGAATTCCTGACCAGCCTTCTCGCTGTCGTATTTCCAGATAACGTTGCCCTCGAGGTCCTTGATCTCATTGGTTGCGCTGTTCCAAGAACCCTTTGCACCCTGGATGAACTCGCTGACATTGCTGCTGCAGCCATCAATCTGGCGGCACATACTGTGCAGATGAATGCCATTCTCCATAGTGAAGTCTGTGCTGAACATATCGAACTGGTCACCCGTGATACGACGATGACGAGCACCAAAAGATGTTGCGCTTACGGGTTTCAAACCACTCATCCAGAGGAATACATCGATATTGTGAACGTGCTGCTCTACGATGTGGTCACCACTCAGCCACTTCCAGTTCACCCAGTCGCGGATGTTCCACTCCATGTCTGTCCAACCAGCCTCACGCTGACGATACCACAGCATACCCTGGTTCCAATATACATTACCACCAGTAATCTCGCCAATGATACCAGCCTGAATCTGCTTGTTGGCCTCAACATAGTTGCGCTGATGATGTCTCTGAGTTCCCGTTACAACGCTCAAACCCTTAGCCTGTGCCTGCTTGGCAGTTGCCATGATGGTGCGATAGCCTTTGGGATCTACAGCAATAGGTTTCTCCAGGAAGGAATGAACTCCCTTTTCTGTTGCATATTGGAAATGGGTTGGACGGAATACAGGAGGAGTGGCGATGATAACCATATCTACACCTGAGTCAATTACTTTCTGATAAGCATCGAAACCAACGAAACATTTGTCTTCAGGAACTTCCTGCTGGCGATCATTCTTCAATTTGTCGCGCAGGCCGAACAGACGATCAGCAAACACATCTCCCAGGGCTGTAACTGTGATGCCATTTGCAGCATCCAGCAGATTGATGATGGCACCTGAGCCACGACCGCCACAACCAATAACGCCAACTTTCAGCTCCTTGCCGTCGTCAGCCTTGTCTGGCATGTCAGGAACATAGAACTCTCCCTCTTTCTTTAAGGGAGTGTTTACTGATGCCTTACTACCACCAGTGCAGCTGCTCAGAACTGCTGGGGCAATCATACCTGCAGCACCTATCAAGGCACCGTTGGTCAGGAATTTTCTTCTGCTTAAACCTTCTTTTTCCATTTTCATTTTGTTTAATAAAATAATGAAATACCTTATTTATTTTTATATAATGTTATTTTGCATTTATTCCATCAGGAACCTCACAAACAATACGGAATCCTATTCCCTTCATGTCGCTTAACCACCAGATACTCTTTGGATTCTGAGGGTCAGTCTTCAACCATGCCTCATAATTGGAATGTGCTCGAGCTGCACATCTCAAGTCCTTTGCATCATCAGCATACGATCCGCCACGCACCACGTAATCAGTACCAGATGCAGGTCCCTTGGGATCTACTGCTCCATCTTTTACGTTCTGGTAAGCATCCTCAGCATACCAGTCTTGGCAATATTCCATCACGTTGCCCAACATGTTCTTCAGTCCAAAGGGGTTAGGTGCTACCTTCGTGGGTTCTTGCGTGCGATTCTTGCTGTTGTTGGCATAGATGGTATAGCGGTTTATGTTGACTGTATCCACTCCAAAAATCTTGTTCCAGAATCCTTCGTTGCTGTATTTGCTGGGCTTCCCTTCGAAGAAGTATGGAGTATCTGTGCCACCACGAGCAGCATATTCCCATTCTGCCTCTGTCGGCAAGCGATACTTCTTTCCTGTCTTTAATGACAACCATTGGCAATAGGTCTCAGCTGCATAGTGAGTCATGGTTATGGCAGGTCGATTTCCCATTCCCCAACCTTGATCTGGTGACCCAAAGGGTGGAGTGGGACCAGATACGACATCTACGTCAGGACGGGAATTGTTGGCATAGATGGTTTCTGGCTTCGTGCGGCCTTCTGACATGGTTTCGACATAGAAAGCCCAATATTGGTTCCAGGTGATTTCCACTTCAGCCATGAAGAATGGAGAGATGGTCACACTATGTTTGGGATATTCATCCTCATTGCTGAATGAATCGCCTTTGTCGCTACCCATTGGGAATGTACCACCAGGGATTGCAACCATGTTTATGCTTGAACGTGTTTGGGGAATTGTTTCCGTAAAGTTCTTGAATTCTTTTACCTCAGTTGCTGCTTCATATACAACACCTGACGTATCTATAGGGGCAGCATTCATCTTTTCGTGTTTATAGCCAGGGATAAAGTGCCCAACATCCAGGTGGCAACTTACACATTGCAAATCCAACTTCTCCTCGTTTTCTTCGTAATAAAGATGCGCTGCGACTCCATCATCACTCAGACCTTTGGGGAACAAGTTGATGTGGCATTTCTTGCAAGATTCGTTGAAGACAATTTTGGGAGCATATTCCACATCGCGTTTGGAAGCGAAATCCAGTTCGCTGGTGTCTTTTGTCATGTAGGACCACAGGTCCTTCATACCAATTCTGGCTTTTGCTGTGAAGTGTTTGAAGGTTCCCTTGGGAGGTAAGTGACAGGATGCACATTCAGTCATCACTCCACTCTCGTTCATATAATGAGAGGATTTTTTCCAGTTGTCTTCAGCTTCAGGGTGAACATGGCAAGCCATGCAAGCCTCGTTGGTAGAGCTCTTCTCGTAATAATAGTCTGCCACCAACATGATTGCAAACCCTGCAAACAGACCGCCCAAAGCAGTCAGTACGTATCTGTTTTTCTTTTTGCCTCTGTTGCTTAAATTTCTTGGCATTATGGTTTTGATGTTTTATTTCTTTTTCATGACCAGTTCACGTGGTATCTTCACCAGTTTCTTTCCGACAGCACGTTTCACTACTTGCTGTCCCTCGAACTTCATCGTCCAAGTACTGTCGGAAGTTTGTGTCAGACTGATCTTCTGGTTCTCACTACCCAGATCGTTAGCAACTTTGATCGTCACGTTTTTGTCGTCCTTAATGTCAAATCCTGTGACGTACCAAACTCCGTATATGTTTCCATTGAGATACCCATTCATTGGGCCAAACATTTCCATGCCTGGAACCTCGATGGATTCATCGTAAAGGTCTATGATCAGATTGATCTTTTCGTCTGGGCATGTCAAGTCCATTTTCCATGGTCCTCCTGCATTTGTTGCCATGCAGAGAAACAGCATAAAGGATGTGACGTTTATCTTTATCATTTGCAAAATATTCCACACAAAGATACTAAAATTAATAATGAGTATTATCATGTTTTACACATTTTAAGCAATAAATGATAGAAAAAAGTGCCAAAAAACATCTTTCCCTTTCGATTTTGATGGATTTTTACTACCTTTGTGCCCAATTTAAGGTATATATCAGACGATTAATGAGTGACAACAGGATGACTCCTAATTTTATTTTTGAGAGCAGTTGGGAAGTTTGCAATAAAGTTGGGGGAATTTATACCGTTTTGTCGACCAGGGCAAAGACTCTGCAGGTAGCCATGCCTGACCGTATAGTCTTTATTGGTCCAGATGTGTGGACAAACCAGAACAATCCTCTGTTCATCGAGGACAAGCATCTTTGGCAACCTTGGGTAAAGAAGGCTGCTGAGTCAGGATTGCACGTTCGTGTAGGCCGTTGGAACATACCTGGAAATCCATGTGTTATCTTGGTTAACTTCACTCTTTACTATGAGATCAAGAACAACCTGTATGGTGCCGCATGGCTTGATTTCCAGGTTGATAGCCTTCATTCATACGGAGACTATGACGAGGCCAGCATGTTCTCTTATGCAGCTGGTTTGGTGGTGGAGAGTTTTTACAAGTATTTCCTAACCCAAACATCGAATGTCATCTATCAGGTCCATGAATGGATGACGTGCTTAGGCGCCCTTTACGTAAAGAAGCATGTGCCAGAGATAGCAACCATTTTCACCACTCATGCCACCAGTATCGGACGCAGTATTGCAGGCAACAACAAGCCTCTCTACGAATACCTTTGGGCTTACAATGGCATCCAGATGTCGCAGGAGTTGAATATGGAAGCCAAGCACAGCGTAGAGCGCCAGACGGCTCACCACGTTGACTGCTTCACCACCGTTAGCGATGTTACTGGTCGTGAATGCGAAGAACTGCTCGACAAGAAGTGCGATGCAATCTTGATGAATGGTTTCGAAGCGGATTTCGTTCCAAAAGGTGTCGAGTTCACTCAAAAACGCCGTAAGGCACGAAAAAAGATTTTCCAGGTTGCTAACGCGTTGACAGGACACGTTTATTCTGATGACACCTTGATTGTAGCCACCAGTGGTCGCTATGAATTCAAGAACAAGGGTATCGACGTATTCCTCGAATCCATGCGGCGCACTCTTTATGACGATCAACTTCGCAATCCCATCTTGGCTCTCATCCAGGTACCTGGTTGGGTTTCTGGCCCACGCCAGGATTTGATGGAACGCTTGCATAAGGGAGGCACATTTACGACTTCCCTATGGAATCCTGTGATTACGCATGACATTCATGAGGAACAGAACGATAACGTATTGCGTAAACTTAGGGAAAGCAACGTGTTGAATCGTCCGGAAGAACGTGTTCATTTCATCTTTGTCCCCTGTTACCTTGATGGCAATGACGGAATCTTCGATATGCCCTATTACGATTTGCTTATTGGAGATGACCTGGCCATATATCCATCTTATTATGAGCCTTGGGGTTACACTCCACTTGAGGCTATCGCTTTTCATGTGCCCACCATCACGACATCTCTTTCTGGATTTGGCATGTGGGCCAACAAGGTGAAAGGCACTCAGAGCACTCTAGCTGATGGAGTAGAGGTTATACCTCGCAATGATTATAATTTCGACGAGGTTGCCGACTGGATATGTCGTACCACAGTCGAATATTCCGCTTATGACAAGAAGGAGCGGGATGCTATCCGTCATCGTGCTGCCCGCCTCTCTGAGAAGGCTTTGTGGAAACACTTCATCAAGTATTACTATGATGCTTACGACATTGCACTCCGCAATGCTGCCAAGCGTCTGAATGCAACGAATAAATAAACAAAACATATTTTTAAAATCAGTTGAAATTTTATGAAGATTAAAGCAAGTAATGCCAACGAACCCAGTTGGAAGTCGGTCATTGTCAAGAGCAATATGCCTGCCGAAATCAGCAAACTTGTTGAACTTGCCCACAACATGTGGTGGGTATGGAACTACGAGGCTCGCGACCTGTTCCGTGATATTGACCCTGACCTCTATCACGACGTGAAGCATAATCCTGTGATGCTATTGGAGCGCCTGAGCTACACCCGCAAGGAGGAAATCCTGAAGGACAAGGCACTTATGAAACGCATCCAGGACGTGTATGAGAAGTTCCGCAAATACATGGACGTAGAACCAGATCGTTCCCGTCCTTCTGTGGCCTACTTCTGCATGGAGTATGGTATCCACTCTGCCCTGAAGATTTACAGCGGTGGTCTGGGCATGTTGGCAGGTGACTACGTGAAGGAGGCATCTGATAGCAACGTAGATATGTGTGCAGTTGGTTTCCTTTATCGCTATGGTTACTTTACACAGAGCCTGGCAATGGATGGACAGCAGATTGCCAATTACGAGGCTCAGAATTTTGGTTCCTTGCCCATTGAGCAGCAATTGAATGAGGATGGCACGCCATTGGTTATCGACGTTCCCTATATGAACTATCATGTTCATGCATACGTTTGGAGAGTGAATGTCGGCCGTGTGAAGCTGTATCTTTTGGATACGGACAATGAGTTGAATTCCGATTTCGACAAGCCCATCACCCACACCCTGTATGGTGGCGATTGGGAGAATCGACTGAAGCAAGAGATTCTGCTTGGTATCGGCGGTATGCTGATGCTCAAGAAGCTTGGCATCAAGAAGGATATCTATCATTGCAATGAAGGTCACGCTGCACTCTGCAACCTGCAACGTTTATGTGACTACATTGAGGAAGGTCTGTCGTTCAATCAGGCAATGGAGTTGGTGCGTGCAAGTAGTCTTTATACCGTCCATACTCCAGTTCCTGCCGGCCATGACTATTTCGACGAAGGACTCTTTGGCAAGTATATGGGAGGATATCCTCAATTGCTGGGTATCACTTGGGATGAGTTCATCGGCATGGGCCGTATGAATCCTAACGACAAGAGTGAGCGTTTCTGTATGTCCACCTTTGCATGCAACACCTGCCAAGAGGTTAACGGCGTGAGCTGGTTGCATGGTGAGGTCAGCAAGAAGATGTTCAACAATATCTGGAATGGTTACTTCCCAGAAGAAAGCCACGTGGGTTATGTCACCAATGGCGTACATTTCCCCACCTGGTGTGCTACAGAGTGGCGAAAGATTTATGCGAAGTACTTCGATGCAAAGCACATGAGCGACCAGTCGAACGAGGAAATCTGGCATGGTATCTATAACTGTCCTGACGAGGAAATCTGGGCAGCCCGCCAAGTGTTGAAACAAAAGCTCTTTAAGTATGTCGCAGAGCAGTACAGGGAAACGTGGCTGAAGAATCAGGGTGATCCTCAGCGCGTGGTAAAGCTTATTGGCAACTTCACCCCCAATGCTCTGGTCATTGGCTTCTGCCGTCGCTTTGCTACCTACAAGCGTGCTCACTTGCTCTTTACTGATTTGGAACGTCTCAGCAAGATTGTGAATAACCCTGAGCGTCCAGTCATCTTCCTTTTCGCTGGCAAGGCTCATCCCGCCGACGGAGCAGGACAAGGACTCATTAAGCGGATTTACGAGATAAGTCAGCGTCCTGAGTTCCAGGGAAAGATCATCTTTGTTGAGGACTACGATTTCTTGTTGGCTCGTCGTCTTGTCAGCGGTGTGGATATATGGATGAATACACCTACACGCCCCATGGAAGCTAGTGGAACATCTGGTGAGAAGGCTGAGATGAACGGTGTTGTCAACCTCAGCGTAAAGGACGGCTGGTGGTTGGAAGGCTATCGTGAGGGTGCAGGATGGGCACTTACTGAGAAGCGTACATACCAGAACCAGGAGTATCAAGATCGTCTCGATGCCGCAACCATCTATGCTCTCTTGGAGAACGAGATTCTTCCTCTTTATTACAATAAGGACAAGAAGGGCATCTCTAAGGGCTGGATCAATGTCATCAAGAACTCTATTGCCCAGATAGCTCCACATTACACCATGAAACGTCAGCTCGATGACTATTATGAGAAGTTCTACAATAAGGAAGCTAAGCGTTTCCATGCCCTTGCTAAGGACAACTATCGTCTTGCTAAGGAGATTGCTCTATGGAAGGAGATTGTTGCAGAGCGCTGGGATGCGATCAATGTTGTCAGCATCAACAGGAATGAGGACACTTTGAATGCTTGTCTCGATGCTGGTATGAAGTATAACATTGAGGTTGTTGTAGACGAAGCCGGCTTGGACGATGCAATCGGAGTAGAGCTTGTGACACTCACTACCGACAAGGAAGGACAAGACCATGTTTATAAAGCATATCCCCTCACGTTGAAGGGGCGCGAAGGAAACAAATATACTTTCGCAGCCTCTCTGGGTATGGATGATGCTGGCAGCTTCAAGGTATGCTATCGTTTGTTCCCCAAGAACGAGAACCTGCCTCATCGTCAGGACTTCTGCTACGTGAAGTGGTTCGCGTGATTTGATTGATCAGTTTGTCTGATATAGTGCTGAGCCTTGGAATTCAAATGAATTCTGGGGCTCTTTTTTAGTAAGGTAGATATCTTTATCCCATGAAAACCATTTGAACCAATACTTTAAGTCAAAACTTTTTCTTGTTTTTGTTTCATTTTTCTTTTGATTTAATTTTCTCCTTAGAAGAATATTTGCTAATTTTGCTGCGGATTTGGAAGTTTTTTGGCCCAACCAACCTTAAATCATTTCATCCATTACTTTAACTGAAATTTCATATTTAACTAATTAATATCAATTTTATGAAAAGAACTTTACTTTTAAAAAGTGTACTAAGCATGATGTTGCTTGGTATGGGTTTAAATGCATGGAGTGTTGAGACTCCTTATAAGACTCTCACTTTCTCCGCTTCGACTAATGGAGCTTCCGTTGGTAGTTATACGAAGACTTGGACAGCTACCATTGATGACTTTACGTGGGAACTTGTCAATTTTAACAATAACAATAATGGATGGGCATTCGTAAAGTGTGGTCGTAAGGATAATCCATCAGTTGGTACTATCACTACTGCTTCTGCTATTGATGAAGCTATTACGAAGGTGGTTGTAACCGTTGATGCTGTTACTTCTGATTATGTAAATTCCACTTATTTGGAGGTTGCTTCTGATGCTGATTTTACTTCACCTAAGAAGATAGAAGTAAGTTTGGTAAAAGGTGAAAACACTTATACAGTTGCTACACCTTCTGCCAATCAGTATTATCGCCTTAGTTTTGATTGTGCATCTGCTAAATCAAATGGTGTGATTCAAATCTCCAAGGTAGAGTACTATTATTCTTCGAACAAGACGGCAACTACTGCCAGCTTCCCCAATGCAACATATACATTAAGAAAAGGTGATGGAATTGAAGCTCCTCAAGTTTCCATCACTCCAGCAGCTGCAGCAAGTGAAGGGACGATTACTTATTCTATAAATAATGAAAGTGTCGCTACCATCGATAAGACTACAGGTGAGTTGACTATTGTTGGTGCAGGTGTAGCCAAAGTTACTGCCAAGTATGCTGGTGGCGACAAATATGAGGATTGTTCAGCAAGTTACACTTTGACGGTCTATGAGAATTCTTATTACAAAATTGAAGACCTCCAAGCTGCAGCTACATCTGACGCTACTCCCGTGATGTTCACATTCAAAGATATCTATGTTACTGCTGTGAAGAGTTCCAACGCCTACATTTCAGATGGTACTTATGGAGCTCTTGTTTACACCTCTGGTCATGGATTGAAAGCCGGTAATGTGATTAATGGTTCTGCTTTAGTTGACTTGGTTCTTTATTATGGACAGACAGAAATTACAAATTTCCCCAAAGAAGGACTACAAATAACAGAGACAACACTTACTCCAACTGAAGCTGATTTTGAAATTGCAAAGGAAAATCAATCTGCTCTTGTAAAACTTTCCAATGCAGTATTTGCTGGTGGTGTGTTGACCTATGACTTTGGTACAATCAAATATTATGATAACTTCTCCACAAATGTTACTCTCGAAGAGGGTAAGACATATAATGTAACAGGTATTGTAGTCGTTCGTAATGATGATATTGAGATATGTCCTCGCAAAGCTTCTGATGTAGAGGAAGTTACATCTGGGTCAGAAGAGGAAGATGAAGATGTTGAATGGATTGCAAGCGTATTGGGTACTGAAACGATTACAAATAGTGAAGCTTGGGAAACAACATTCAATGAAAAGATCTCTGCATATTGGGATGCTCCAGGGAAAGCTACCAAGCCAGGTTATAACAAAGACGGTACAGCTCGCCTATACATGGGTGGAGGTTTTGTTAAGATTTCTGCTTCTGAAGGATATGCTATTACTGCAATTTCCATAACATGTTCAAGTGAATCTTATATGGGTTATAATACTTCTGCTAACGTAGGTACTTATGAGACTTCTGGTGCAGTAGGTTCATGGGTTGGACTATCCCCCAACGTTACAATTACGAATAATGCTGACAGAGAACATAATACCCAAATGCGAATCAAGAGCATCAAAGTTACTTATGTTCCTCTGACTGATACAGGCAAGAGTGTTACTATTCCTTCTTCTGGCAAGGCAACATTTACCTCTGATGCAGATTGCATCATTGGCGACGGTACAGTCAGCAAGTACATCACCGGCGTTGAGGAAAATGGTTATACGTTGGTTGAGACGGATGCTCCAGTGGTAGCTGCAGGCGAGGGTGTTCTGCTTTCTGGCGCAGCTGGTACATTCAAGCTCTATACCCACGAGGCACTTTCTGCAAGCAAGAATGCTGCAAACCATCTGGTAGGTGCTACAACCAAAACCTTTGCTCCCAAAGATTCCTACATCCTTCAGGACAAGGAGGACAAGGGCACTGGCGCTAAGTTCTATCGTGTGGCTGCTGACAACACATTCGACATCCAGGGCCATGCATATCTCCTTGGATTTGAAGCTGCTCCTGAGGTTAAGGTCTTCAACTTTGCAGGTGATGCTGCGACTGCCATCCAGGAAGTCAACGAAGTTGCTGAGACCGAAGGTGCTATCTACAACCTCCAGGGTGTTCAGGTCAACAATTCTTACAAGGGTATTGTCATCCGTGGTGGCAAGAAGTTCCTGAAGAAGTAATGTCCGCATCAAAAAGCATGTTTTAGAATGAATCAATTAATCAACAAAGACGAAAAAGATATGAAGAAATATATTGTTCCAGAACTGGATTTCATGTATTGTGAGACACAGATTGTAATGACATCCATTGACGATGAGGATGCCGAAGAGAAGTACGGTGTAAATGCAAAAGAAGAGTCGTGGTTCGATTTTGGTCTATCTGAAGATTAATCATTACAATCTCTTGATAATTCTTCTTTAGAATAATGTTTTTAGACAGAAGGGAGCATCTTTTTGTGGATGTTCCCTTTTTTTTATGCATATTGATATGGGTATAAATCAGGTTCGAAAACTCAACACGTTGAAATGAGTGGAAGAACACGTTGAAAAAAGCGAGACAACACGTTGAAAAAGGTGTGTCAACACGTTGAAAAAAGCGAGTTAACACGTTGTTTTTGGCATTTTGGCGAGGTGTTTGGCATGAAAAAAGCAGGAAATTGCATACGGCGGCGAAGGGGCGAGAGAGGAACCATTACCCGTATTCATCTAGGAATCAAGCGTTTGGAAGCATAGAAGGGTACTGAAATGTTGCATTGTTGCAAATTGCATGAAGATTTTAGACATATGATTTTTACTATAGGACTACTTAAAGTAATACTATATAATATATATTATAATATATTAATATATAGATACCTATAAATATAATATATATAAAAATATACATTATATTCCTCATTTTCTCCCCTACACAATATGCAAAAAAGCTGACGCAATTTGCAACGTTGCAACGTTTTGCGCTTTGAGGGAGAAAAATGCCTGGAGGTAGGATGCAATTTTTTCTGCACCGTTTTATCGTAAGGAAAAGAATAATTGCATAATAACTTTCGATTATTTGCCTGATCCTCTCTTTGCAGATGTTGCTCATGAACATAACAGCAATACAGCCGTGATACATCGCAAGTTCGAAATAGGCTACAATCGAGCGGACATTTTAATGGAACAATTAGAGAAGGCAGGCATAGTCGCCCAGCAAGAGACTCTAATCCGCATGAGGTGTTAATAAAGAAGAGGAATTAATGCGTGTAAAAATATGACTTCGACGTCAAGAGCATGACAGAATGCTTGTAGATATAAAATCAGGAGGCAAACACATTTCTCTGCATTTGCCTCCTGATCAATTATTGTGGATTATCCTTTCAGGAATTGACTTGGAAGGATAAAACTCTACTCCTGTGTCACTCCATTGCCTGCGAAGGTCAGATTCATGGCAAACTCATTGTTTGGTCCAAAGTAGATGCTCATCAAGGTGATGACCAACTTCTGGCTGGTGACAGTTGTTTCCATGTAGACATTGCTAACCTCATAGGTGGTGCCGTTGACGGTCAGAGAACCTTCTGCAGAGGTGTTATCGCCTACGTCCAACGTGGTGTTGTTGGAAGTTGCAGCCATGTTGAGATTGTAGAAATTGATGGCTGACATGGTGGCGCCGTTCACGGTCATTCCTGGTACAGTCATGTTGGCAACAGTATTGTTGACAGTAACGCTAAAGGTGCCGTTGAACTTGCTGGGTGTGGCATTTCCATATTGGTATTGTCCGTCGCTCTGCATGATCAACTCCTGTGCTGTGCCTGATCCTGTGAAGGTGTAGGTGGTGCCTTGCTGTCCAACCAGATTGGTAATCAGGATGGTAATCAATTCGGTGATGGTTTCGCTGTCGCAGGACACGTTAACGAGACCCATGCTTAGAATGCAAAGGCTGAGGATTGCTTTTCTGAAGATCTTTCTCATAGTTTTCTAATTTGTTTATTGGGTTGTTGATAAATCTTGTTGGTAATCTCTTTTGCTGTTTCGCGACGTTTGGAATCTCAGATGCTGATGTCTTATCTTATCGGATTTCTATTTCCTCGGCCATGTCTATTTCTTCTCCGTTGGCATCGTAGAACTTGTACTCCAGAAATGCGAGACTCTGGTTGGGAACGACACTAATGCCGAATCCGTAGGTAAATTGCCAGCGCCGCTTGATGGAGATAAAGCCTTGGTTAAGATAAGCGGCCACATAGGGATGGACGTGCAAAGTGAATTTGTGGATATCCAGTTTGTTGACCAGCAGTTGTATCTTTCCGGAGAGGACTTTATCGAAGAGGAAGCTGCTCTTGATGGTTCCTTTTCCATGACAGGTGGGACATGTCTCGTCGACTTTGACTTCCATGACGGGGCGCACACGCTGACGTGTTATCTGCATCAAGCCGAACTTGCTTAGGGGAAGGATATTGTGTCGCGCACGGTCACGCTTCATGTTCTCCACCATGTGCTCGTAGAGTTTCTGCCGATCCTCAGCCAGTTTCATGTCGATGAAATCCACCACGATGATGCCACCCATATCTCTCAGTCGCATCTGGCGTGCAAGTTCATCGGCTGCTCCCAAATTGACTTCCAGCGCATTGGCTTCCTGTCCGTCTGCTTTTGATCTGTTTCCGCTGTTTACATCCACCACATGCAGGGCTTCTGTGTGTTGTATAATAAGGTAAGCTCCATGCTTGAAGCTTACTGTCTGTCCGAAATTGGACTTTATCTGGCGAGTGATGTCGAAGTTGTCGAAGATGGGCAGTTTGCCGCTGTAGAGCTTGACAACCTTTGTGCACTCAGGAGCGATGATGCTGACGTAGTCGCGGACCTCGTTGAAGACATCCTCGCGATTCACATAGATGTTTTCGAAACTTGGGTTGAAGAGATCACGCAGCATGCCTACGGTTCGGCTGGTCTCCTCGTAAACCAGAGTAGGCAGCTCTTTAGCCTTCATGACGCGTGTCAGAGTGTCTTCCCAGCGCTTGGACAGCATTTTCATCTCTGCGTCCAACTCTGCCACACGTTTGCCCTCAGCGACAGTCCTGACGATGATGCCGCAGTTCTTGGGTTTGACGCTCTGTATGATTTGTTTCAGACGTGCCCGTTCGCTGTTGCTCTTGATTTTGGTGGAGACGGACACTTTGTCGCCAAAGGGAACCATGACCAGGTAACGCCCTGGAAAGGAAATGTCGCACGTGATGCGTGGCCCCTTGGTGCTAATCGGTTCTTTTACTATTTGTACGAGAACTTCCTGTCCTGACTTGAGGACATACTGCACGCTGCCTTCCTTTTCCAAAATAGGTTGGACAGTTGCCTTTTCGAATGGGGCGAGGTTTTTCTTGTCGGAAAGTACGCGATGAAGGTACTTGTTGTATGAATTGAACTGTTCCCCTAAATCCTGATAATGAAGAAATGCATCACGTTCGTGTCCAATGTTCACGAAACATGCATTCAAGCCCGGCATCAGTTTCCTGACCTTGGCAAGATACACGTTTCCCACGTTGAACGAGGCACTCTGTTCCTCATCCTGATATTCCACAAGCCTTTTATCCTCAGTGAGGGCTATGGATATCTTGTGTGGTTGAACGTCAACAAATATTTCGCTTGTCATTTCTTGTTTGAATGTTGACTAATCTGAATAAAAAAAATTCTCGGTGACTAACCTCGACAAAAGGAAGTCACCGAGCAGTTCTTTTTTCTGAGAAGTGATCCTACTTGCTCTTATGCCTATTCTTTCTCAGTCTTTTTTTACGCTTGTGAGTAGACATCTTATGTCTCTTATGCTTCTTTCCGTTTGGCATAATTGTACTGTTTACGGGTTAATACTATTATTATAATTCAACTTTTCGAAGTGCAAAAATACAATTTTTATCCTAAAATGTAAAGGATGGAGTGTTTTTTTTGTTGAAAATAATGATTTTCCATGTCCATATTCCACATAAATGGTTAAATTTGCATGTTATGGTAGTCATTACTCAGGGATAAATGAACGAAATCTTCGCGCGAGGAATTGAAAAGTGGTACTCTCAACACGGCAGGCATTTGCCGTGGCGCGAGACTCGTAATCCTTATTCTATATGGATATCCGAGATTATCCTCCAGCAGACCCGTGTCGCGCAAGGCATGGATTACTACCATCGTTTTCTTGAGAAGTTTCCTACTGTGGAGGCTTTGGCGGCTGCCAGCGAGGATGAAGTGTTGCGAATGTGGCAGGGATTGGGTTATTACAGTCGTGCAAGAAACTTGCATGCAGCCTCCAAGCAGATCGTAGAAATGGGTCATTTCCCAGACACTTACGAGTCGATTCGCAGCTTGCGTGGAGTGGGGGACTATACGGCTGCAGCTATTGCCAGCATCTCGTTTGGCTTGCCTTGCGCTGTGCTCGATGGTAATGTGTATCGTGTGTTGAGTCGATATCTGGGCCAGGAAACACCCATTGATACGACCGCAGGTCAGAAATTGTTTCGTGCATTGGCTGACGAGATGCTCGACCCCATCCATCCTGCGCTTTACAATCAAGCCATCATGGACTTTGGCGCCTTGCAATGTACGCCCCAGAATCCGCTCTGCCTGTATTGTCCTCTGAATGAAAGTTGTGCAGCTCTGGCTACAGGTAAAGTCGACACGCTTCCTGTCAAGATACACAAAACGAAAGTTCGTGACCGCTATTTCTCCTATTTGTATATTGAGACGATTAGCGGCGAGGTGTTGATTCAGCGTCGGGATGCAGGCGACATTTGGGAAGGATTGTATCAGCTGCCTCTGTTGGAATCATTGGATGGACCGGTTTCTGCTGATGAAATGGAGAAAAAGTATCCTGGATGCAAATTGCTGGTTCAGGGAATGACTCATCAGTTGAGTCATCAGTTGCTTCATGCAGATTGCTATCATATCATCGTGTCAGATAGTTCCTCACGAAATCTTCCCAAAGGCCAATGGGTGAAACGCGATGAATTGGAGAATTTCGCTATGCCAAAGTTGCTTCTTCGCATATTGGAGAAGGTCTTTTCTGAAATTTATTCCGAATAGTTATGCGGTTCTAAATTAATTGTATTAACTTTGCAGGAAATTAATGGTTTGATATTATGAATAAGGTAATGCTGATAGGCAATGTGGGAATGGATCCTGAAATAA
>JAEEGG010007792.1_pt1 | contig 24534 bp, 24 predicted proteins | sample 9134161 | NCBI WGS metagenome assembly JAEEGG01 (sample SAMN16246543, study PRJNA631951) | gut metagenome | biome: gut microbiome; feature: rumen; material: CR-attached | host: Bos | place: Iran: Karaj | collected 2018-10
GCATCTTATTGCCTTCCATCTTGCAGACAACGGCGGCGACCGGGACTCCCACCTGCAACCAGGCCATGGCAACTTCCCTTGGGGCGATTTCTTCAAGGCTCTGGGCAAGCGGGGATTCACAGGCAATGTCTGCGTGGAGACTCCTCCTTTCGCCATAGGACCAAATTATTCAGAAGAAGCATGGTGCGACATGTTCAGGGAGCTGAATGAATTAGTTGATAAATCTATTAAAGAGAATCAGCAATAGTTAATTCTCCTAAGATTTGTTTCCCTCCTGTGTAAAAGCAGGAGGGTTTTTTTATCTGTTGCTGTCCCGGTACTCCACAGGGGTGAAGCCGGTGTATTTCTTGAACAGCCTGCCGAAGTAAGATGGATCATCATATCCTACCTTCTCTGATATCTCATAGGTTTTCATAGATGTCTCCAGGAGCATCTTCCTGGCCTCTTCCATCCGTATTCTGATAAGATAATCCCAGATAGTCACCCCTGTCTCTTTCTTGAAGATATTGCAGAAGTAATTTTTGCTCAGCGAGACATAGTTGGATATTTTATTCAGGTTTATATTCTCCTGGAAATTCTTTTCGATATACTCACAGGCCAGCCTTACCGGCAGTGAACAATTGACAGAATCACCATGCTCTGCCTGCTTTGAGTTCTGGTTAATATTCAAAATCGCTTTATTAAGGAGATCCTTGAGCTCTGCCTCGTTTATAGGCTTAAGAAGATACCCTGTCACACCGAAATCCAATGCTTTCCTGGCATACTCAAAGGTGCCATAGGCTGTGAGAATAATTATTTCGCAGTTATAGCTGTTGGTCTTGATCCACTCTATAAGCTCAAAACCGTCGATGCCGGGCATCATTATATCGGTAAGGACAATATCGGGCATCTCCTGCTTAATCTTCTCCATTGCCTCTGCTGCGCTGTCTGCATATTCAGGGACAATGTCAAAAGATTTCCAGTCTATAGTCGCCTTGACTATCTCATAGCTGGTCGGTTCATCATCAATCATCAATAATCGCATAGCTCATCCGGTATCCTTATAGTTATCGCAGTACCTTCCCCTGTCCTGGAGCTGATACTAAGTCCATATCTGATTCCATATTGCATCTTTATCCTGCTGTTCACATTTATAAGTCCAAGGTTGTGGGAGAAGCCCACTGCTTTCTCAGCCTCAAGGCAACCCTGGATATACTTGAGCCTTCCCTCTTCTATACCATTTCCATTATCGGCAACCACAAAGGATGTCACCCGGCTGCTGCTGGAGACTGAAATCTTTATCTCAAGGGGCCTGTCTGCTCTGAATCCATACTTGATGGAATTCTCCACCACTGGCTGCAGAAGCAGCTTGAGGGTCTGATGGCTCAGGAGCTTTTCAGGGCACTCCACAGAAAGAAAAATATTCTTCTTGAACCGTATCTGGTTTATTGCCACATAGTTCCGGACACTCTCCAGCTCTTCCTTTACAGAGACCTTCTTATCCTGGTCATAAAGGCCGTAGTGCATAAGATTCCCAAGGGTGTCGATTGTCTTGATGATATCTGCATTCTGGCCGTTCACAGCCATAAGCTTAAGCGAATTCAATGTGTTCAGAAGGAAATGAGGATTGATCTGGTCCTGGAGTGTCTTTATATTCGCCTGTGTGGCAAGTATCTCCTTCTCATAGACTTCCTTGGTGAGATTGGAAACTTTCTCTATCATCATATCCAGCTTGTCGCTCAGATCCTCTATCTCCTGATAGCTGTCATCGTGGAGCTTTATGTCGAACCGTCCCCGGGATATGAATGTTATAAGCTCCTTCATGCGGTTTATAGGATGGAAGACCCTCTTCTCCAGGATTATGTTCTGGATGAAGAGCCATACGAGGAAAACAAGGAATACAACCAGAATTGATATCTTCAGCTTCGATACATCATCTTCGACTTTGGAGAAATCCACATGGAGCTCAAAATACAGATCATTCTTGAGCGCATATCTGTAGACTCTGTCAAATTCGCTGTTGTAGAAATGATTCTCCAGAGTTATATAGTTTTTTGCAGAATCATAGATCATGGATTTCTCCAGGACTGCACCTGCATTCTTCAATGTAGCCAGGAGACCGTTTATATATGTCCTGTCCAGGAAGACGATGATAAAAAGATCATTCTCCAGCGGGTAAATGATTGATATCTCCTCATATGTGGAGGAATCATATAAATCCTTGACAGGTGATGTGGAGAAGAAGTATGAATCACTGTTGCTCTGGAAACTGCCTGATGGGAAGAAGGTACCGGGATTCACCGGATAATACCGTACCGGGACAGGATATTTTCCATGGGTTTTCTCCAGGAAGCCTGAACGGAGCACTGCCTTGGATTTGGATATCGCTCCAATCTTTCTTTCCATAGGAGTGTCTGAACTGATTATCTTGAGAAATGATTCGGCAGTATTGTCAAAGAACATGTCCAGATATTTTGCAGTCATCTGGACTTCGTTCTCATACTTGGAGTTGTTTATGTCATATATGATAGTGATTGATACATTATAGACAATGATAAATATGGAGAACAGCAGAAGGAGAAGGGAGATGATGGCGTGCCTGAAAATAATGTTCTTAAGGCTTCTGCCTGTCACGCAGCCTCCTTATTTTACATAAATCCGAGGAACCCGTGGGTTGATGTTGCAGAGCAGCTCGTAGGAGATGGTGCCGCAGATATCAGCTGCCTCAAAGGCATCCATTGCACCCTTCTCTGCTCCGAACAGAATGACCTCGTCATCCGGCTTTACGCCATAGGGGTTGGTCCCCAGGTCCACCATGAACTGATCCATGCAGACTCTTCCGGCCAGGGGATAGCATTTCCCATTTATGCAGACTCTTCCTTTGTTGGAGAGGAGCCTGTTGTAGCCGTCTGCATACCCTGCCCCGATGACAGCGATGGTGGTATCTTCCTTTGCCTGCCAGGTAAAGCCGTAGGAGACCTTCTCCCCTTTCCGTACATCCTTGACCTGTAGCACATGGGATACAAAGTCCATGACCGGCCTAAGATCCAGCTTGCCTTCGGTCTCCCGGCTTGGAGCATAGCCATATACCAGTATGCCGGGACGCACCATGTCGAACCAGGTCTCCGGATAAGAGATAATGGCCCCAGATGCGGCGCAGTGGACCACAGGAATGGTTATACCTGCTCCCTTCACGCTGTCTATAGCTCTGTTGAAATTTTCTATCTGCTTTTTAGTATCTGCTACATCCACATCGGAGAATGTGTCGGAAACTGCAAAGTGGGTGCAGGCTCCGGCCAGCTCCAGATATGGGCTTGCCTCGATATACCGTGCAAGGGGAAGGGCATCCTCCCAGCGGCAGCCTGCCCGGCTCATACCCGAGTCCACCTTGAGATGGACTTTCACTTTCTTCCCGGCTTTCTCACCTGCCTGCTCCACAGCCTTGGCATATTCCAGGCTGGAGACAAAGGGCTGGATATCGTATTTAACAACATCAGCAATCCCCTCGGTTATACAGCCGCGGTAAATAAGAATCGGCAGCTTGACCCCTGCCTCCCGGAGCCTGATTCCCTCCGAGACATCGGCAATCCCTGCCGCATCCGCCAGACCGCTGTCCTCGGCAGCCTTCACCAGTACAGTTGAACCATGGCCATAGCAGTCGGCCTTTGCAGCCATACAGATCTTACGGCCAGTCACTCTTTTTATCTCCCCAAGGTTGTGGAGGAAGTTTGAAACATTGATTTTCGCATATGTTACAGGCATGGTTTTATTGTATCAGTCTGGAATTGATTTGTAAATCTTAAGAAAATAAAAAATTGCCGCTGCCCCTGTAATTATCCAGGAGAAAATATAGAGCAGATACAGGGACTCGATAGTCTTGAAGAATGCGAAGACAGTGAATATCCAGATGAGACGGAAGACGCAGGATCCCATTATTATTATGAAGGATGGCACCAATGTCTTTCCCAGCCCCCGGGCCGCAGCCACAGAGCCGTCCATCAAAGCCGAGATGCAGAAGGAGAATGACATGATGAAAAGCTTTTTCATACCAGCATCAACAACTGCGCTGTCGCTGGAGAATATGCCTATAAGAGCCCTTCCGTTGGCGTAGAACACACCGCCCAGGACCGCCCCGGCCAAAAAGGCAAGGCCGGTGCTTATAAGGTAGGAATGGAATATACGCTTCTTGTCCCCGGCACCGTAGTTCTGCCCCACGAATGTAGCACCTGCTATGTAGAATGCCGCCATAGTCTGGTAGACCATGATATCCAGGCGGTCCTCGGCGGCGACCCCCGCAACTGTGATTGCGCTGAAGGAGTTTACTCCCATCTGCACAAAGCTGTTGGCAATGGCGAAGACAGAGTGCTGCAGCCCCGCAGGGAGCCCCACCCTGAGTATATGCAGTGCGCTTTTGCCGTTGAAGTACATCTGGGAGAACTTAACATCCAGTTGCGGGGTCCGGCGGAACACAGCATTCAGTACCAGCCCCGCAGACACCATCTGGCTCAAGGAGGTGGCCAGGGCTACACCTGCCACACCCATCCTGAAGGGAACAATAAAAAGTATATCCAGCGCCACGTTTATGACCCCGGCCACCAGCAGGTAGATAAGGGGTCTGCGGGTGTCGCCGATGGCATTGAGCACTGCGTTCCCGAAGTTGTACAGCGCCAGTGCCGGCAGCCCCATCATACAGATGCAGAAGTAGAGCACCGCGCTCTCCATGAGCTCGGGTTTTGTGTTCATGGCTGTAAGCACAGGCCGGCACAGTATGATTCCCAGGGCCATAAGGACAATGCCAGCGGCGAGGCAGACAAAGAATGCGGTGTAGATGGTGGAATTCCGCAGATTGTCCCGTTTAGCCCCTACATAGTAGGCCACTATGGCGTTTACACCGCTGGCTATTCCAATGAGCATTCCTATATAGAAAAATATCGGTGTCGTGGTGGAGCCTACAGCTCCCAGGGCCGCAGCCCCTGCAAAACGGCCAGCCACCGCCACATCTGCGATGTTGAACAGCACCTGCAGCATGTTGGTGAAAATAAGAGGCAGACTGAATATTAAAATACCTTTATACAGAGACCCCTGGCAGGGATCCAGAGCATTGCTCATTTATTCTTCGGTTTCCCGCTTCTTCTTTGCAGCCTTCTTTGCTGCCTTGCGCTGCTCTTTCTCCAGTTTGGCCTTGGCCTTGGCCTCTTTCCGTCTCTGCTTGAACTCTTCCTCGGCCGCCTTCTCTTTCTTGGTCTTCTTGTTGAACAGCCGTTTCCAGAAACCACCCTTCTCCCGCTCTTCGGCTATATTCTCAATCCCTTTGGTGGACATAAGGGCTGGCCATGAAGGATAGTAGACAGCCTCGTCAGTATTGTATTTATCAAGAATCTGGTTGAACCGATCCTCAGCTTCGTCAAACTTTCTCTGCTTGAATTTTATGAATGCAATCTCGTACTCTGCCTCGATAATCTTGTTCTTCATATCAGGATACCGGCGCATGAACTCCTCGTAGAACTGGATTGCCAGCTTATACCGGTTCCAGTCTATCACTGCCTCCTGGGCCTTCTGGAAGAATTCCTCAGGTGTAAGGTCCGGATTCTCCAAGTCCTTCTTAAGAGAATGACAGGAGGTGAGCAAAAGTACTATCAACATCATAAAAAGTAAAACTTTTTTCATATTCTTACCATCTTTCATATAATCACATTTAGAAGAAGTAGTAAACCTCCGGCTCAAACTCTTCCCGTTTCTCCGACGGGGCAGTCATCTCCTCCAGATTGCCTGAGAAGCTCTTGACCTTCCACTTTGCCCCATCCTTAGCCATGACAAACTCGCATATGCAGTCGCCATCTCCCATGAAACACCTGGCAGTCACCTTGGTCTCTCCCCCGGTGGCAATGCCGTTGCCAATCCTTACTTCTGCAGGGAAAAATCTTGAGTTATGCCATTCATCAAAAAGCATGGTCAGCAGGGTACTGTTATCGCCCATAAAATAGTCGGCAGGGCTCTTGGATATCTTTCCAGCCCTGTAACCATCAAAAAACAGGGCCACAGCAGCCTCGGCCGAATCCGGTTTAAGCCCCGCATCCACAATTTTCCCTAAAACAAAGTCCTCCGGCACCACCGGATTTGACTTCCCTGCCATAAGGAAACGCTTTTCGCCGTAATTTTCTATTGTAATCACGTTCTGGTGACTTTTCTTCTTCGCCCGGGATGCAGTTATGCTCTGCTCAATGCTGTTGACCCGGTCCTGGCTTCTCTGGGGACCCTCGGCTTCGGCTGCAGGAGCAGTATCGGAGACACCATTGGTGCTGACAGCCCTGTTTCCGTCGCAGGAGACCATGAGGAGTATCATTATAAGAAAAGACAACAGTTTTCTCATTATATTTAATATATCATATAAATAAAACAATGTCACCCTGAAGTAGTTTCAAGGCTTGTGAGTTGACATTGGGCTTTTTGCGTGGGATAATAGTAGAAACAAACAAATAGGAGCGTGCTATATGACAAGTTACAAAGAGCTTGGCTTGGTGAACACCAGAGAGATGTTCAAGAAAGCAGTGAAGGAAGCTTATGCAGTTCCTGCATACAACTTCAATAACCTTGAGCAGCTGCAGGCAATTATTCAGGCTTGTGTAGAGACAAAATCACCTGTAATCATCCAGGTTTCCTCCGGCGCAAGAAAATATGCCAATGCAAACCTTCTCAAGAACATGGCAAAGGGTGCTGTAGAGTATGCACACGAGCTGGGATACGACATTCCAATCTGTCTGCATCTGGACCACGGCGACACATTCGAGCTGTGCAAGGACTGTATCGAGAAAGGCTTCTCATCAGTCATGATCGACGGCTCAAGCAAATCCTTCGAGGACAACATCGCAATCACAAAGAAGGTTGTAGATTTTGCACATCAGTATGATGTCACAGTTGAGGGAGAGCTGGGAGTTCTGGCAGGTGTCGAGGACGATGTTGCAGCAGAGAAATCACACTACACAAGACCTGAGGATGTAGAGGAGTTTGTAAAGAGGACAGGCGTTGATTCCCTGGCTATCTCCATCGGAACATCCCATGGTGCAAACAAGTTCCGCCCGGAGCAGTGCACACGGAACGCAGAAGGCATCCTTATTCCTCCTCCACTCCGCCACGATATTCTGGCCGAGATCGAGAAGAGAATCCCTGGATTCCCGATCGTTCTCCACGGATCATCCTCTGTTCCACAGGAATATGTGAAGATCATCAACAGCTACGGCGGAAAGCTTAAGGACTCTGTAGGAATTCCTGAGTCTGAGCTCCAGAAGGCTGTAAAGTCTGCTGTATGCAAAGTCAACATCGACTCCGACGGAAGACTGGCTATGACAGCTGCAATCAGAAAATACCTGGTGGAAGATCCTGCCGCATTCGACCCAAGAAAGTATCTGGGCCCTGCACGGGACGAGCTTAAGAAGCTTTATATGCACAAGAATATCAATGTTCTGTTCTCAGCCGGCAAGGCTTGATTCAGACAGTACGCGTTTTGACAATAAAAAAGCCATCCTCCCGGGGATGGCTTTTTTTTGCCTTGGCAGCAGTCAAAGGACTGCGTTCAGGAACTGCTTAAGCCGTGGACTCTTGGGATGATCGAAAATATCCTCGGGAGTTCCCTCTTCCTCCACAACTCCACCGTGAATAAAAAGGACACGGTCTGCCACTTCCCGGGCAAAGCCCATCTCGTGGGTAACCACTGCCATGGTCATACCGGCCTTGGCCAGATCCTTCATTACACTCAGAACCTCACCTACCATCTCGGGGTCCAGAGCCGATGTAGGCTCGTCGAAAAGCATTACATCAGGATTCATCGCCAGGGACCGTACTATAGCAATACGCTGCTTCTGGCCGCCCGAACAGGTTGAAGGATATTTATCTGCCTTATCCTCAAGACCAACTCTCTTAAGAAGCTCCAAGGCAATTTTCCTTGCCTCCTCCTCGCTCTTAAGACCAAGGGTCACAGGGGCAAGGGTAAGATTCTGCATTATAGTAAGGTGTGGGAACAGGTTGAAGTGCTGGAACACCATTCCCATCTTTTGGCGGCATTTATCCAGGTCGGTCTTGGGATCGGTGAGCACAGTTCCCTCGAAGGTTATGCTTCCTCCTGTAGGTGTCTCAAGCATGTTCAGACACCGCAGGAATGTGGATTTACCACATCCGGAGGGGCCTATTATTACTATTTTTTCTCCCCGGCGGATATCTATGGAAATATCCTCAAGGACATTGCGCCCGCCGTTGAAAGATTTCTGTAGATGGCTGACTTTTATTAAAACTTCATCTGTCACTTTTGGCCATCCTTTTCTCGAATTTATCAAATACCTTGGTAAGTCCCAGTGTCAGGATAAGGTAGATGATGGCACAGGTGAGAAGCGGGATCCACGCATTGTAGGTTGCGTTGCGGATCATGTCTCCTGCCTTGGTCATATCCATTACTGCGATGAAGCTGGCTACCGATGTCTCCTTGATAAGCACGATGAACTCGCTTGTGTAGGTAGGAAGCACTGCCTTTGCAGCCTGGGGAAGGATAATCTTGAACAGGGTCTGCCGCTTGGAGAGTCCCAGTGAACGGCCTGCCTCGGTCTGACCGATATCCACCCCCTGGATTCCGGCACGGAAAATCTCGGTGCAGTAGGCTCCTGAGTTGAGGCCGTATGCCAGGATAGCAACTAGAAGCTTAGGCAGATGCAGCGGGGCAAACACAACAAAGTAGAAGATCATGAGCTGTGTGGCCAGCGGCAGACCTCGGAGCACTGTGGTGTACAGAGTTCCTATTCCTTTAAGGATTCTGTTGTCGGAGATTTTCATCAGGGCCAGGATGCAGCCCAGGATTGTTCCTATTATGATAGCGCAGAACGCAATGAGCAGGGTGACGCCCAAGCCCTGGAGAATCAGGACATAGCGCTGCCCCGCTATCATTGTGTCGTATATGGATTGAAACATTATTTCCTTACGATGATGACCTGCTCAGATGCATAGTATGGAACTGAGAAGTCAACATTCTTCTTTCTCTCTTCGGTGATTGACATACCAGCGGCGATGAAGTCGATGGAGCCTGCCTGCAGTGCAGGAATAAGGCTGTCGAATGCCATGTCCACAATCTCAAGCTTTACGCCAGCTTTTGCTGCGATGAACTCACCCATGGAGATATCGAAACCTGCAATATCCTTGCCCTCTACATACTCGAATGGAGGGAATGCTGCATTTGTTCCCAGCTTGATTGTGCCGGCTTTTGCATTGTTGGCAATGGTAGGAATGACAATCTTTCCATCTGCTGGCATGAAAGCTGCAACCAGCTTCTCGTAACCGCCGTTGGTCTGGAGCTCTTTGATTGTTGCGTTCACAATATCCAGAACTGCCTTGTTGCCTTTCTTCACTGCGATAGCATACTCTTCCTTGTTTGCAGAGAACTCAGCATCACGGATGATAGCCAGTCCAGGGTTCTTGTCTACAATTGCCTGTGCAGGAAGCTCGTCGATTACAACACAGTCGATGGCGCCGTTCTTAAGGTCAAGGGCTGCATCTATACCGCTCTTGAAGGAATTAAGCTTAACACCCTTAACATTGTCCTGAACCCAAGCCTCGCCTGTTGTTCCGGTCTGAACACCGATCTTAAGACCTTCCAGGTCTGCGATTCCATTGATAACTTTTTTCTCTTTGCTTCCGCCTGCAAAACATACACTTGCTGCAAGAAGAAGAACCAAAGCAAACAGCAATACTTTCTTCATTTTTCTCTCCTAAATTATGTGAAAAAGTGTTTTTTTGTTTTATACCACAATAATTATAATAATTCAATTATGTTATTTATACATATTCCAGGAGGTGGATATCAGGTTCTCCACACTGCTGTGAACTGCCTTCCAGCCTAAAAGCTTGAGGGCCTTGCCCGAGCTGGCCACCAGGTTTGCCGGGTCCCCAGGCCGCCGAGGTGCATACTCAACCTTAAAGTCGACCCCTGTTATAGCCTTTGCTTTGTCTGCCATCTCCTGCACGCTTATGCCGTTGCCGGTCCCCAGGTTCACAGTCAGGCTCTGCCTGTTCTTCATCAGGTACTCGGCGGCTGCCAGATGGCCGGTGGCCAGGTCGGTGACATGGATATAGTCCCTTATGCAGGTTCCGTCCGGGGTTGGGTAGTCGTTGCCGAATATGGCGAGCCTGCTTCTTATGCCAGCCGCCGCCTCCATGATAATGGGGAGCAGATTCGCAGGATTCTTCTCAAGCCCCTTGATACGGCCCTGGCCGTCGTAGCCTGCCGCATTGAAGTACCTCAGGGCGGCGTACTTAAGCCCTTTAAGCTTGTCGTACCAGCCCAGGAACTGCTCTATAGCCAGCTTGGTGTAGCCGTAGTAGTTGGCCGGGTCCTTGGGATGCTCCTCGTCTATGGGCAGGTAGGCAGGCTCGCCATACACGGCTGCGGAGGAGGAGAATACCAGGTTCTCTATCCCTGCCTTGACTGCTGCATTAAGTATGTTGATGGTGCCTGTGATGTTGTTCACCGAGTATTTCTCCGGCTTCTCCATGGACTCCCCCGCCGCCTTGAATGCAGCCAGGTGTATGATCAGGTCATAACCAACCGCCATGGCGCTGTCCAGCTCGGCCTGGTTAAGGATGTCCCCTTTTATGAAATCCTCGTCGGGAAAGATGTTCACCATCTGCCCGGTGGAAAGGTTGTCGAATACAGTGACCTGGTGGCCGTTGTCCAGAAAATGACGGGCCACATGGGAACCGATATATCCTGCTCCTCCTATGATGAGTGCTCTCATTATCTACTCCTGTCAGAAGAGACCCTTGAGGCTCTTCTTCATTTCTTCCTTCATATCCTTTGTTGCCTTATCAAGCTCTTTCTGCATATTCTGGGTCTGCTTGTTCACCTGCTTCTGAGCCTCTTCCTTGGCCTTGTTGATCTGCTTCTCAGCTTCCTTCTTGATCATCTTCTCAACCTCTTTCTGCAGCTTCTTCTGCTGGTTGTCCAGGTCTGCCACAAAGCTCTTGAGGTCGCTTACATTGGTGAACACCACAGTCTTCATGCCGGTGTATTTCTCAACCTGTTCCGAGAACTCCTTGGAAATCTTCTCAAGCCGGCTGTTTACCTCTTTCTCCAGCTGCTTCTTGAGTTTATCCAGCTCTTCGTTCATCACCTTCTTCAGCCCCCGGACAACCTGCTTGTCCACATCGGTCTCCAGTGAGAAGTCCAGCTTGTCCTGCTGGGAATAGGCAAAGCCGATACCAAAGTCCACTTCTTTTATTGCAGCCAGAACACGGGCATAGAGATCATAGATGAAATCCGGCTTGAATGATTTTGCACTGATTGTTGCCGGATCGATCATAAGGTATGCTGAGGTGCCGAATTTCTCATTCTTATCATAGAAGATACTTGCCTTTACCAAAGCTTTTCCGTCGATGACCGGTATACCTTTGATATTCTTGGTGTTCGGAACCTGAAGCTTGATAGGATAGGTCTTTCCTGTGAAGTTCATATCAACCATGTTTCCCTTGGGATTTGTCCTGAAGTCTCCCAGGAAGTCCAGGTTCTCTGTATAGCCGCCGCGGAGCAGGTCAATGGCTCCGGTTATAGGTTTGTCCAGCAGGTCTGCATCGTTGCAGATGTTGAAGATTGTCCCTTCAATAGAGAATTTCTTGTCAGGCGAGTTGCCTCCCAGTCGTATCTCACGCATCAGGAACGACGGCAGGTCCTTACGGTAGGTCACATCCCGGCCCTTGAGCCGTACCACCAGCTTTTTCTGCTTCTTCTGCTTTTCAGGCAGCTTAGGCAGCGTCTTTCCCGACTGCTGGAAATCCTTGGCCATGTCTATGCCGTCCTTGATGTAGGGATACCACTTGCCCAGCAGTGTGGCGAAGAATGTGTCAAAGCTGCTGGAGATCAGGCGCTTGCCATCATCTATGTTCGGAATCTTGATAGATTTGATCCGGTTCTGGATATAGCTGGAGTCATGCTTCACAGAACTCTGGAACTTGTCTGCAAGACCCTGCACTGTCTTTGTATCCCGGACAAAGTGGTCCGATATATCCTCGGCCCTCTTCTCAAAGGCCTGGGCCTTCATCTTGGTCTCGTTTATCTGCACTATAAGGTCGTTCAGCTCCTGTGGAGTATCAATCTTGCTGATATCCATCTTGGTGTACTTCTTGACCTCCTTGCCGAAATCCTTCACCTGCTCCTTTGTGGACTCAATCTCTTCCTGCCAATCATTGTAGATAGTGGTCATGTCAGAGACAATCTCGTCCTTCATGGCTGGAGTCTGGAGAGAATTGAGGGACTCGTTGAGGAACTCTTCCGGATCATAGAACCCGATAATATCGGTGATCTCATTTTGGGCATTGGCAGCCAGGGCAGCAAGGAGCTCCTCTTTCTTTTTCTCGAAAGCTTCGTCCCGCTTACGCTGTTTTTCCTTCTTGGCCTTCAGCACCGAATCGGGCAGAGCGCCGGATGTCTTTCGCGGAGTGCCATAGGTTATCCCTGTGCACTGGGCCAGGTCCATCACAAATTTCTTCTTAAGGAGCTCCACCAGATTGAAGTCCACCGAGATGTTGCCCACCTCGAAGAGGTTCTCCATAGGCTTGTCCTTGTTGGCCACTGCCACGCCCTTGATCACCAGGCTGGAGTCGAATATCTTCAGGTTCACATAATCAATGTCGGCCCTTGCCCAGAAGATGTTCTCCAATGCGTATTTAAGCCCTCTCTTGACCAGAGGGTTCTTGTAGATGTTCACCAGTGTCACCATGGTGGCGATAAGAATTACCAGGGTGGCAATCCAGATTATATGCACACGACCTTTCTGGCTCTTGATCTGAGAGGCCATCTCCTTGAGCCGTTTGACCTCAGCCTTGTCGAAGGTGCGGCTGTCAGGAATCTGGAGAACCTTGTCGTCCTTCTCAAAGAGAGCTTCCACATACTTCCGGTCATCATCTATATAGATGCGGGAAAGAAGCTTGCGCTTGAGGCTCTTGGTATTGTATTTTTTTCTGAAGATTTTAGGAAGTTTATCCCTGTTGAAATCACTCATGGGTCACCTCCGAAATCTTGATGATAAGCTTTATGAAAGGCACCTTCATAAGGAACTGATAAGCCTTGCTCCGTACAAAGTACTGATACAGTGTGTTGCGCCATACCCGGATGAATATGCGGGCCAGGATGTAGAGGGGTATGTAGAGGATGATACCCCAGGCCAGGCCGCCCATGACTATGGTGTTGTTGAAGCGGGTGAATGCAACAAATGGGGTGTCCAGCAGCTTGGCAAAGGTGGGTGTAAGAGCCGGATGAGTCAGGATAGCATAGCCGGTGGTGTCAAACAGCGGGTCTACCAGCGGGATGAAGATAGAGCCCAGAATGATGCTGAGGAACAGAGTTCCCCTGTTGATTCTCAAAAAGAATGTGAATATGAAAAGGAATATCCAGAGCAGATTCCCTTTGGGAACAAATGCCAAGAGCATTCCCAGCGAAAAGGCGTGTGCCAGCTCCCCCGGCGCCCTATTGGCGTTCAGGGACTTGAACAACTGCTTGAAATAGTTTACCACCTGCTGCCTCCTAATAAAATTATATTATAACAGTATTATCTATAAATCAAGGCACAGATAAGGGTACGGCCTCGGTAGATGGGTACCCCGTAGACAAGTTCATGTCACACTGGACTTGCTTCAGTGCGACGAACTTGTTGCTACGGAGCCCAATACCTCGCCGCACGCCTTTCTGTGCTTTGATTTTATACTATCCTATTTAATTCTATTGCTTGCAAAGCAGGTGCAAACTATATTCTTTTTTTTTGAAGTTTTTTTCAAAAAGTCAAATCAAAATGAAATTTTATTGTGTATATAAGGCAGGAGACTGTTTATGCACAAACTAGTTTTATATGAGAACATAACAGATGATGAATTGAAAAAAATGTTTGAAGGCATCCAGCATACCATCCAGAGACTTGACTATATCAGGCGATACTATACTGAAAGAAAAAACGAATATGAAATTAGGAACTTCTCTTCAGGTGATAAAAAGTTAATGGGTAAAATAGAGGTTTTCAAAAATAGAGATATTAAAAAACATGAAATTGATGAGGTTCTGTTTTTTATTGACAAGGGATATGATGTGACACTTCTACCAGAAGGTGAAATACAACATGAAAAGAATGTTGATGCCCTGTTCAATTATTCTGTTCTTGTTGAATTACGACAGGTTAAAACAGATAAAGCAAAAAACATTGCTGATTAAATCCACCGTGCGGCCAACAAAGGAAACAGCGAAATAATATCAGTTTTCTTCATTGAAAATGCTATAAACACACAAAATGATAGAATCTTATATGAAGTCAATGAAAAAATAAAAAAAGGAGATTTTACAGGAGAATTTTATTTTTTGTTATTAATAAATTCTGGGAAGATAACCCATATAAAAAACATGGTAAGCTCCACCGAAGTGAATACCTACCATAATTAAAAAATACAACGCTCTGATTGATTTGTCAATAAAAAAACCGGCCGCTGGCTGCGACCGGTTGAAAGGCTATTTTATATTCCGTACAACACGGAAACCTAGACCACTTCCTGCTTGTCCAGCAATATAATTTTGACCATCATCAGCTCCATAATCTGTACTAGAAACCTTGCAATTCCATGTATGACTATAATAACTACCTCCACATATTCTATGGCTGTAGCCAGTAGTTACAACATCCCAACACCACTCATACACATTTCCACACATATCATATAACCCATATCCATTGGGTTTCTTTTGTGCTACAGCATGAGTACTGTCGTCGCTGTTATTTTCATTCCAAGCAACTTCATCTATATTGTTGCTTCCCGCATACATATAACTTTCTCCACCTCTTGCAGCATATTGCCATTCCGCTTCAGTAGGTAATCTAAACCCATTGACGGAATCATTCTTGGTTACTTTTTTCCCATCAATTGTATACACAGGAGTCAATTTATATATCTGACTCAGAATATTACAGAAATCTACTGCATCATACCAACTGACACTATCCACAGGGAGATTATCACCCAAGTAATTGCTTGGATTAAGCTTAAATGTCGTATATATTTCCTGTGTCACCTCTGTACTCAGCATCTCAATATTCTTACCTGGAATCGGTACCATTTTAAGTTCTGGTTTCCGATATGCATTAGTTCTGCCAAGAGTAGAAATAATTTCTTGATTTGCATTATTACTTTCCAATGCATATCCTAATGCACAATTACCTCTTTTATCTCTTGCGGTAACATCAGCACCTTTTTTGATAAGCACATTTACAATATCAGCCCTCCCCTTAGAACAAGCTTCCATCAAAATTGTCTTTCCACTTTTGGTCAGGCTAGAGTTGGCTCCATTTGTTTCTTTTAATAATACATTGCATACTTCTGGATTTGAATTGTCCAAAGAATCCCATAGTGCATCAAGTTTTTCACTATCACTGATATTCTTGCTCTTAAGCAATTCTTTTATAATTTTCACATTTGTGTTCTCGCTTGCAGCTATAGATAATCCCGCAGCATCTGAAATCTTATGCTTTACATAATATTTAATTTCTCTTAGTGCATCAGGATGAGCACATGCAGCAACATATTCAAGGTCTGGCTTTTTATCGCAAGAAATCAGAAATAATAGAAAAAGAAAAAGTAATATATGTCTCTTAGTGAAGTTCATTCAATTGTTCCTTTTCTCGATGTTTTCTACACTTTTTCTAATATATGTAATCTGAAGCATTGCGCCACAGAAAATTACAGCTGCTAATATCCCCAACAACAAGCATACAACACCAACAACAGGTTCGCCTGACAGGAATCCTGCCAAAGCCGAAATGACAACTATCAGAACACTTCCGATAATAACAATCTTCTCATATGCATTCACGCAGAAATCCGCTATTTTCTTGATTCCGAACTCCGAACCCTGCATTGCCCCGCACTTAGGACAGACATTTTGACCAGCCTCTAATTCACTCCCACATTTCTTGCAAAAACTCATTTTTCCCTCCTATTCAGTACCATAACCGATATTGGTTAATATTCTATGTATACCAAATTCGGTTACTATGTGTCAAGAAGAACTTGGCTGGAGGAAAAGCATGATTTCTTATGAGCGGCTGTGGGAAACCATGCGTCAAAGAGGAATATCACAATATGCGCTGATTCATAAATTCAATGTCAGCCCTGGTCAGATAACCCGTATGAAGCGCAATGAAAGTGTAAGCACCCACACAATCGAGATGTTTTGTTCTATCCTTCAATGCCGAGTAGAAGAAGTTATGGAGTATATTCCATAATCCATCCCACCACATAGTGCGAAGACTAACCACAAAAACCTGACAGATGAAAATAGTAATAGAATGACAGCAAAAGACACCCCTGGCGATATTGCGGCCCGAAGGGAACGCACTCTATCGAGCAGGGGTGCCTTTTTGCTGGCAGCAGATTGCTGGTTAGTGTCTGTCAGGTTTTTGGTGGTTTGCGGAGCAGTTACTCGACTGTAACGCTCTTGGCCAGGTTCTTGGGCTGGTCCACATCACGGCCAAGCTCCAGTGCGGAGTAATAAGCCAGAAGCTGCAGAGGCACGCTCATCAGGAACGGGTAGATGTACTCCACAGTTTTCGGAACTTCAATAACATCATCAGCAATACCGTACACATCTTTGTCTCCTTCTGCCGCAACTGCGATAATCTTGCCGCCCCGTGATTTAACTTCCTTCATGTTGGATATGATCTTGTCGTGAAGCCGGTCGTCGGTGACCAGGAACAGTGACGGAGTCTTCTCGTTGATAAGGGCGATAGGACCGTGCTTGATCTCTGCCGCGCTGAAGCCTTCTGCATGGATATAGGAAATCTCCTTGAGTTTGAGGGCTCCCTCCATGGCTACAGGGTAGTTGATACCGCGGCCAAGGAACAGGAAGCTTTCGGTATGGCAGTACTTCTTTGCAATCGCCTCAATCTTAGGTGCGGTTTTGAAGATAGTCTTAAGCTTCTCAGGCACTGCCTCCATCTCGTCGATGAACTCAAGGCCATCCTCGAAGGACATGTTCCTGAGCCGTGCCATGATAAGGGTAAAGATATACATAGCTGTCATCTGGGATGTGAATGCCTTGGTGGATGCAACTGCGATCTCCGGACCTGAGTGGATGTAGACACCACCGTCCGATTCCCGTGCGATTGTGGATCCTACCACATTGCAGATTCCCAGGACTCTGGCACCCTTCCTCTGGAGCTCCCTCATGGCGTAGAGAGTATCCATGGTCTCGCCAGACTGTGATATTGCAAAGTACAGTGTATTTTTCTCGATGATGGGATTGCGGTACCGGAGCTCGGATGCAATCTCTGCATGGGCAGGAATTCCAGCCATACTTTCCAAAAGGTATGCTGCCACAAGGCCAGCGTGATAAGATGTTCCAGCTGCGATAATCACAACCCGCTCCACCTTCAGGAGTTCTTCTGTGGTCATGTTGAGGCCGCCCAGATGTCCTGTGGCATGGGCTCTGTCCAGCCTTCCCTTCATACCGCGGACGATAGACTCGCTCTGCTCGTAGATCTCCTTGAGCATATAGTGGTCATAGCCGCTCTTCTCGAAGGATTCGGCCTCCCATTCGATGATATCGATATTTTTATCAATAATATTCTCATCCAGGTCCATGGTCTGGAAGCTGTCTGGTGTGACTGTGACAACCTCCCCGTCCTGGAGATAGATAACCTGCTTGGTGTAGCTGATGATGGCAGAAGCGTCGGAAGCCAGGAACATCTCGCCATCCCCTACTCCCATGATAAGAGGAGAACCATTCCGTGCCCCCACCAGCATGTCCGGGTGGTCCTGATGCATTACAACCAGTCCGTAGGTTCCCTTGAGAAGGCTCAATGTCTCAAGGACAGCCTTGGTCAGGTCCCCTTTGTAACACTGCTCGATAAGGTGTGCCACAACTTCTGTATCGGTATCGGACTTGAGGGAGTGCCCCTTGTCCTTAAGGAGCTCCCGGAGCTTCTCATAGTTCTCGATGATTCCGTTATGGACCACAGCAATCTTTCCGCTGCAGTCTGTGTGCGGATGGGCATTGGCCTCGGTTACGCCGCCATGGGTTGCCCACCTGGTGTGGCCTATTCCGTTATGACCGAAAGGACGTGGAGGAACAATTGCCAAGAGGTTCTTGAGTTTGCCTGTTGATTTGATGATTTTGAAGCCCTCGGGGGAATCGACGCAGATTCCGGCTGAGTCATAGCCTCTGTATTCAAGTCTCTTAAGCCCTTCCAGAAGGACTTCTGATGATGGTTTTTTACCTACGTATCCGATAATTCCGCACATTTGCACGCTCCCAGTTTGTTTTCTACTTATATTATCGGCATTTAAAAAAAATTTTTTAAAAATTGAAGAAAAATTCAAGCAAAATTGCATTTTTTTGTGTGTATAAGGGCAGGAGGATAATATGACAGTACAATTTTTTGAAATTCCGCTGGTGTGTCTGGCCCTGCTCAGCGCATGCACACCGCTGCCCGCCGAAAAGAAACCGGCCCAGGGCACAGCAGCCCCGCCGGTGGCAACTGAGGTATCCAGCAGTTCTCCCAGTCTGGTGACCCTTAAGTTTGACAAGGAGATATCGGCCGATCCTTCTGACTTCATGATTGTGCCAGAGGTGGGGATATCGGCTGTGGAGTACCATGGACAGACAGTGGAGGTCTACCCTGCCCAGCCCCTGGAGGCTGGTGAGGAGTACTTTATCAAAGGGACAGTGCAGGATTCAAAGAGCAACTCCACCTCTTTCGGAATGACATTCTTCGGCTTCAACCCAGACCTGCCTGCCCTGCTTATAAACGAGTTCACCACCAATGGATCTGGAAAACACCCTGACACTGTGGAGCTGTATGTGAAAAAAGGGGGCAACGCCGCTGGAATAACACTTTTCGGCGGAACCAAGACCACGTTCCAGGACAAGTTCATACTGCCATCCTTCAGGGTGAAGGCAGGGGATTATGTGCTTATCCATCTCAAGCCTCAGGGAATGGAGACAGAGGTGGACGAGAAGGAACGGAAGGATGTGGCCAAAGGGTATGATTCCAGCGATACAGCCTGGGACTTCTGGGTGCAGGGCGGGAGCGGGCTTTCGGGTAACAACGGCGCCATAACACTGTACACCAACCCCTATGGAGAGCTTATGGATGCAGTCCTCTACACCAACCGGACATCGGAGTCGGACGAAAACTACCGGGGGTTCGGCAGTGCCAAATTCATGCTGCAGGCTGATGAGATTGCAGAGGCTGGAGGCTGGAAGGCAGAAGGAGATGAGCCAGCTCCCGAGGACTGCGTCCCCTCCTCCGACTCCACAGCCACCCGTTCCATATGCCGTTCCAGCAAATCGGCCGATACAGACACCAAGGTGGACTGGCATACGGTGCCAACTTCCAAATTCTCCTTCGGTCAGGAGAACAGCGATGAAATATATATAAAAAAATAATATGAATATTGTAAAAAAAAGTTATTTCATTTTTTTTGTTCTATGTTATAATTCGATTAATAAGGAGTATTTATGGAAACTATGAACTTTGGCTTTATCTCGGTTCTTCCACCGATTATTGCCATCGCCCTGGCTCTTATTACAAAGGAAGTTTATTCCTCCCTGTTCATCGGTATCCTTATCGGTGGAGCCATCTACGCCGGAGGATCATTCACAGTATTCTTCGAGCATGTCCTGCAGGATGGAATGGTATCACAGCTTTCAGACAGCTGGAATGTTGGTATCCTTATCTTCCTTGTCATCTTAGGAATTATGGTTTGCCTCATGAACAAAGCAGGCGGATCTGCAGCTTTCGGAAACTGGGCAAAAAAACATATCAAGACTAAAACCGGTGCACAGCTGGCAACCATCGCCCTTGGTATCCTGATCTTCATCGACGACTACTTCAACTGTCTTACAGTGGGCAGTGTAATGAAGCCTGTAACAGACAACTATAAGATCTCCAAGGAGAAGCTGGCATACCTTATTGATGCAACAGCAGCTCCTATATGTATCATCGCACCTATCAGCTCCTGGGCCGCAGCAGTTGCAGGATTTGCACCTGAGGGACAGAACGGTATCGCCCTCTTCTGCAGTGCCATCCCTTATAACTTCTATGCTCTGTTCACAATCGGCATGATGATCATCCTCTCAATCTTCAGCCTGGACTTCGGACCGATGAAGAAGTTCGAAGCAGCTGTTGAAAGAGCCACACAGAAATCTTCAGACGGCCAGATCATAGCCATCGGAAACGGCAAGGTCATTGACCTGGTATTCCCAATCATAATCCTTATTGTAATGTGTGTTCTCGGCATGATCTATACCGGCGGATTCTTCGCTACCGGCGAGGACAAGTGCGGCTTTGTCGATGCATTCGCAAACAGCGACGCATCAGTAGGTCTGGTGATCGGTTCCATGGCAGCACTTATCATAACCCTGATCTTCTATCTGCCAAGAAAAGTCCTCTCCTTCAAGGAGTGTATGTCTTGTGTTCCAGAGGGCTTCAAGGCAATGGTTCCAGCTATCCTTATCCTGTCTCTGGCATGGACTCTTAAGGCTATGACAGACAGCCTGGGAGCAGCAGACTATGTAGCAGGTGTAGTAGGACAGAGCGCAGCAGGTTTCAAGAACTTCCTCCCTGCAATCATCTTCCTCATTGCATGCGGTCTTGCATTCGCAACAGGAACATCCTGGGGAACATTCGGTATTCTTATTCCTATCTGCATCGCAGCATTCCCAGACGCAGGAGACCCGATCCGAATCATCTCCATCTCTGCTTGTATGGCTGGTGCTGTATGCGGCGACCACTGCTCACCTATCTCCGATACCACAATCATGGCAAGTGCCGGTGCTCAGTGTAACCACGTGAACCATGTGGCAACACAGCTGCCATATGCAATCTCTGTTGCAATCATCTCATTCATAACATACATCTTTGCCGGATTCATCAAGAATGCATTCGCATCCATCATCTTCGGATTCATCATCCTGGTTGCATTCCTCATCTTCATGAGAAAGAGAGAAGCAGCTAAATAAGTTGCCGTCCTGAGTTTGTATCAGGATCTGGTTACAACAAAAAAAGGCAACCTGATGGTTGCCTTTTTTTTACCTCTATGTGAGTGCGCTTCTCTATGTGACTCTAATCAGAAAGGACCGTTTATAATGCCGTAGCCTTTGTCCGGCAGATAGCTGTAAAGGTAGTAAGAGGAGAACCTCTTGCCACCAGTGCTAACCACACCAGGCTTCACCTGGAACTCGCCGCCGAAGGTGCCGTCGCCCTGTACACCCCATACATATTCAGCCTTGCCCTCCACCTTGACGCCCTCGGCCATCTTGGTGAGTGTTGGCCACTTATCAGGTGCACCTTTTATGTTGTTGCTTATTACAATCGAGGTCTTTGCCCGCTCGCCCGATGAGTCCAGGAGCATTATGCGATATGTTCCGCTGGGCAAGGCCTCTTCCGGTGTAGGCATGGTTATGAAGTTGCTCCCCATCCACACCTCGTTCTCGCCATACTTCTCCATCCGCAGGCTATTGCCGGAGATTTCCCAGTACAGCTGATGCTCGTCGTTGATGACATACATCTTGTCCATATCGTCCACTCCGTCCTCATCCGAGGCCATGACAAATATGGTGAGGGCCTGAGAATTCTTCCCTGTCTTCTGGTCGTGCATAAGATTAATTTGCCAGAAGGTCTGACCTATCTTTGGGGCGCTTTCGGAGCAGCTTCCCAGAAGGAGAATGAGGCATAAAAGTAGAATCAGTTTATTCAGTTTCAGTATAGAGTTCCGCATTCTCCACCGGCTTTGCATAGGCACCAAGGACAAATGGAAGGGTTGTCTGCGGTATCCGCCTGAAGCGGGCCATGAACTTGTCCCTATATTCCTTGGTATATTGCTTAACATATTTATCTGTGTTGTGCATGATATCGTATGCCAGATAGTTGCACGGCCACAGCTTGTAATGAGTCAGAATAAAATCATCGATAGCCTGGGCCACCTCTTTTGCATTCTTCCACTCCTCGCTGTACAGCGGCTTTCCGAAAGCAACATGGACACGCCCCTTCTTATTCTGAATGCCCAGGACTATGCTTATGAAGTCCTCGTTCTTGCGCTTCTCGTACACCTCGTTCTTCATGGATTTCTCCATGCGCCGCGCCGCTTCTCTTGCCTTGAGCCTGTCGCAGGGGTCAAACTCGTAGGAGACAGCAATAGGTGTAATGTTGAGGCTGTTTATGTACTCTGTGAATGAAAGCCCGGTCTGACGGTTGCAGAGGGCAAACATCTTGATTATTGCCGGGTTGGTCTTGTCGTCGCCATCCTTGGCCCTTCCCTCTCTCTGGGCAATCCAGACAGAATCCTTGTTGTAGATGGTTTCCCGGATGTACTTTGAGAGTGTCATCGAGGATTTAAGCTGTGCCAAGGGCTCAAGACCGCGCTGAACGATAAAGGCCTTGTTGATCCTGATGGCATCGGCCACCTCCGGACTTGTAAGAAGGTTATCACCGAAAGCTGTCTGGAAGCTTGGGAAACCCCTCTTTAGCAGCATGTAGTCGGCCACAACTGGATCCATGGCAATATCGCGGTGGTTGGAGATAAAGAGGTAGTGCTTGCCTGCCTCCAGATTCTCGCTCCCCTCGGAGGTGAACTCGGACATTGTCCCTTTCACCACAAGGCTGATAAGACGCTCCAGAATAAGAGCATGGAGCTCGTCTGAGGTCTTTACATTACCAACCAGAAATTTAAGATACCAGTGGCAGAGTGTATCTACCACTGGAGCAAAAAACTCAGGGAATGCCGGCCACGCCTGACGGCGGAACACGGTCACTAAGTTCTTGTTAGCCAGAAGCCGTCCAAGGGCATCGGTAAACTCCTTTCCCTCGTACGGTCGTATGTCGGCAAATTCATCAACAGCAGGTTCTTCCAGCTTCAGTTCTTCCATTTTCAAGCCTCTTTAGGTTCAGGGAACAACTGTGCTCTTACCTTTGCATCAATCTCGGCAAACAGATCCGGATTAGCCTCCAGGAACTGCTTTGTATTCTCCTTTCCCTGGCCGATCTTCTCACCGTTGTAAGAGAACCAGCTTCCGCTCTTCTGAATGATGCCGAACTGCATTGCAGCATCAATCAGGGCGGCAGATACCGATATTCCCTTGCCAAACATGATCTCCAGCTCGGTCTTCTTGAAAGGAGGAGCCATCTTGTTCTTTACAACCTTGACCCTGACCCTGTTGCCGATCACATCATCGGCGCCTTTGTCAATGGTCTCGATCTTCCGCACTTCCATCCGGATGGATGAGTAGAATTTAAGGGCATTTCCACCAGTAGTTGTCTCCGGGTTGCCGAACATCACACCAATCTTCATACGCAGCTGGTTGATGAAGATAAGACAGGTGTTTGACTTGGCAAGAATACCGGTCAGCTTTCTGAGGGCCTGGCTCATAAGGCGGGCCTGCAGCCCCACGTGGGAAGCCCCCATGTCGCCTTCGATCTCGGCGGTGGGGACAAGGGCGGCTACGGAATCCAGCACCACCAGGTCCACCGCTCCCGAACGCACCAGGGCCTCTATGATCTCCAGGGCCTCTTCTCCGGAATCCGGCTGGGAAACGAACAGATTGTCTATATCCACCCCCAGCGTCTGGGCGTACAGGGGATCCACCGACTGCTCGGCGTCCACAAAGGCGGCGATGCCCCCCATTTTCTGGCATTCCGCTATGCAGTGATATGCAAGCGTGGTCTTGCCCGAGGATTCCGAGCCGAATATCTCCACTATCCTTCCCCGGGGCAGCCCTCCCACGCCCAGAGCGCGGTCGAGGGAAAGAGAGCCCGTGGGGATAACGTCCACCTTCTGGCGGGGCTTTGCCCCCAGCTTGAAGATCTTTTCCTTGCCAAGCTGCTTTTCTATCTGGGCCAGCGCCGTATCCAGCGCTTTCTGCTTTTCTTCCAAAGTGGAAGGAAGGGCGTTGTCTTTATTCTTTTTTGCGCACATAATTAAACCGTTCCTTTATATGATAAAAGCCGCCCGTAAAGGACGGCAGAGTTTACCCGGCCGGGTCTTCTGCGGGCAGAGTGACGAGGATGATGAGCTTATTGTCCACCACCTCGGCAAAGCCGCCCTCTATTTCAAGGGTCTTCCGTTCGTTTCCCGCCGTGTATTCTATCACTCCCGGGGCAAGGGAGGTGATGAGGGGGGCGTGCCCCGGGAGTATGCCCAGGCTTCCCTGAGTTCCCGGAAGCACCACCGAAACCACGTCGGCGCTTTCCAGCAGCACCCTTTCGGGAGAAACGATCTCTACGTTTATGGTATTCATGGCTATACTTCTGCGCCCAGGGTCTTTGCTTTTTCCCGGGCGTCGTCTATGGTCCCCACCATATAGAAGGCCTGTTCGGGCCAGGCGTCGCAGTCGCCTTCAAGTATCTTTTTGAAGGAGCGCACCGTGTCTTCCCTTTTTACGTAAACTCCGGGGATGCCCGTAAACACTTCGGCCACGAAGTTGGGCTGGGACAGGAACTGCTCTATCCTTCTGGCCCTGGCCACCGTCAGCTTGTCCTCGTCGGAAAGCTC
>JAEEGG010007794.1_pt1 | contig 24530 bp, 20 predicted proteins | sample 9134161 | NCBI WGS metagenome assembly JAEEGG01 (sample SAMN16246543, study PRJNA631951) | gut metagenome | biome: gut microbiome; feature: rumen; material: CR-attached | host: Bos | place: Iran: Karaj | collected 2018-10
AACACAGCTGCACCCACACTAAAACCGGAGTAAGGTGAGTAACTGCGATAGGTAGCCTTTCTGGCTGCATCAAGCAGCGATTTCTCTGCAGGTGTCAGTTCTTGTTCTTCAACCTTGTCGTACGATATGCTTACGTCTATTTTCTTCATAACACGCCCTTGCTTGACGGAAGTTGATATTTGTATATATCACGTTTAACTGCCATCTTTATGCTTCGAGCCAAAGCCTTGAAGATACCCTCTATCTTGTGGTGCTCATTCTCACCCTCAGCCTTAATGTTCAGGTTGATACGGGCTGCATCACTAAAGGACTTAAAGAAATGCAAGAACATCTCAGTAGGCATATCGCCAATACGTTCACGATGGAACTCAGCATCCCATACAAGCCAAGCACGACCGCCAAAATCAAGACAAACAGAACACAGGCAATCGTCCATCGGCAATGTGTAGCCATATCGTTCTATGCCGCGTTTGTCGCCTATAGCTTTGGCTATACACTCTCCAAGTGCTATACCTGTATCCTCTATAGTGTGATGTTCATCTACGTTAAGGTCGCCCTTTACGTGTATCTTCAGATCTATATTTCCGTGTTTGCCAATCTGTTCAAGCATATGGTCGAAGAAACCAAGACCAGTATTGATATCACATTGTCCGGTTCCATCCAGATTCAGCCATATATCTATATCCGTTTCCTTTGTAGTGCGTCTTACGGAAGCAGTACGTTCACCAGCAAACAAGAGTTCTGTGATTTCGTCCCACGACTGTACATTATCGCCAAGTATCAGGTATTTGCAACCAAGATTCTGTGCCAGTTGTTTGTCAGTTTGACGATCGCCTATTACATAACTATTCTCCAAGTCGTAGTCGCCTTGCATATATTTTGTAAGCATAGCAGTACCAGGCTTGCGAGTTGGCAGATTGTCCTTAGGGAATGAGCGGTCTATGCACTGGTCATCAAACTCTACATTTTCGCTTTTCAGTATGTCAAGCATCATATTGTGTGTAGGCCAGAAATCTTCCTCCGGATAACTATCAGTACCAAGTCCGTCCTGATTGCTGACGAGCACAAACTCAAAATCCAATTTCTTACGGATGAAATTTAAGTTACGGATTGCCCCTGGCAGAAAATGGAACTTCTCAAACGAATCAATCTGTTCGTCGGCAGGTTCTACGAGTATCGTGCCGTCACGATCTATAAATAAAGCCCTTTTCATACGTATCTTCTTAAAGCAGCTAAGAGAGCTGTGTTTTCTTCTTTTAGACCAACCGTAATGCGCAGACAATTGCCACACAATGCCACACGACTACGGTTTCTTACTATAATTCCCTGTTTCACAAGATAATTGTATATGCCATCAGCATCAGTCATCTTGGCAAGGAAGAAGTTTGCATCGGTAGGATACACTTTCTTGCATATAGGAAGGATAGAAAATGCATCCATCAACGTGCCACGCTCATCAATTATCTGAGACAGGTGTCGCTGATAGATTGTCAGTTCTTTCAGCACATCCAATGCCTTCTGTTGAGTAAGGATATTCACGTTATAAGGATATTTCACCTTATTCATCAGAGCGATGATATCTGTGCTGGCAAAAGCCAATCCAAGACGGATACCAGCACATCCCATAGCCTTACTGAAGGTGTTGAGCACAATCATATTGGGGAACTTATCCAAATCAAGGCGCAAAGGGCGTTGCTTGCTGAAATCGGAGTAAGCCTCATCTACAATCACTATACCCTGAAATTCGCGCAACACTTTTTCAATCTTCTCGCGTTCGAAAGCATTTCCTGTCGGGTTATTTGGCGAACAGATAAAAATCAGCTTCGTATTCTCATCAGTTGCAGCAAGAAGTGCTTCTGGAGAGAAATCGTAGTTTTGGTCGAGAGGCACTTTACGATACTCCACATCATTCACATCGGCACACACCTCATACATTCCGTATGTAGGGTCGATAGCAACCACATTGTCCACTCCCGGACGACAGAATATGCGGAAAGGCAAATCGATAGCCTCGTCCGATCCGTTTCCAAGGAAAATATTCTCTGCAGGCACACCCTTGAACGGAGCTATCTGATGCTTCAACTCCTCCTGAAGAGGGTCGGGATAACGATTAATACCATTAGGGAACGGGTTCTCGTTGGCATCGAGAAACACATCAGCTTTCATTCCCTTAAATTCATCACGAGCACAGCTATACGGTTTCAAAGCCCATATATTCGGACGTGTGAGTTCTTGTAGTGATTTCATATCTGTTGAAGCATTTATATTTATTATTGAATTGCTTTAAGACGTACAGTCATAGCACGCTTGTGAGCATCGAGTTGTTCGGCACCAGCCATCAGTTCCACAGCCCTACCGATACTGCGTACGCCCTCAGCAGTGAGTTCCTGGAAGGTAATCTTACGGCAGAACGAATCGAGATTCACTCCGCTGTAAGCTTTTGCATAACCAGAAGTCGGCAAAGTGTGATTGGTACCAGAGGCATAGTCACCAGCTGATTCACAAGAATAATTACCTAAGAACACAGAACCTGCATTCACTACTCTGTCAGCCACCTTCATATAATCCTTCATGGCAAGAATCAAGTGTTCCGGAGCATATTCGTTTGTTATGTCGATAACCTCCTCAAGATTATTAACAACAATGATGCGGCTATACTGCAACGACTGAGCAGCTATATCTTTTCTTAGCAGCAGTGCCAACTGACGTTCCACTTCGTTATTAACATCTTCTGCCAACTTCTTACTGTCTGTAAACATAACTACCTGACTGTCCACACCGTGTTCTGCCTGCGACAGCAAGTCTGCTGCAACGAACTCGGCATTTGCAGAGTCATCAGCCATAACAGCCACTTCGCTCGGACCGGCAGGCATATCTATTGCCACATCGTGCAGGCTTACTTCCTGTTTTGCAGCCGTCACAAACTGATTACCAGGTCCGAATATCTTGCTTACCTTCGGAACACTCTCTGTTCCGTAGGCCATAGCACCTATTGCTTGAACGCCACCAATCTTATAGATGCGGTTTACACCGGCAATGCGGGCTGCAACGAGTATGGCAGGGTGCAACTTACCCTCTTTGTTTGGCGGGCTGCACAGTACAATATTCTTACATCCGGCAATCTTGGCAGGGGTTGCAAGCATCAGGACAGTAGAGAAAAGCGGAGCCGTTCCACCGGGAATGTAGAGTCCCACATTCTCTATGGCAACCGACTTCTGCCAGCAGACAACTCCAGGCTGAGTCTCCACTTTCTTTCCGTGAAAAACCTGTTCACGGTGGAATTTCTCAATATTATCATGTGCCAACTGAATAGCACCTTTGAGTTCTTCACCAACAAGTTGTTCTGCCTCATCCATCTCAGCCTCCGAAACAGCAAGACTGGACAAAGCCACCTTGTCAAATTTCAGTTCATATTCTTTCACAGCCTCATCACCACGCTCTCTGATATCGGAAAGCACACCATGCACGGTGTCTCTCAGTTCAGAGGCATCTCGATGTGGTCGCTGCAGATACGAGCCCCATTCGCTTTTATCAGGATATAGAATTATTTGCATTATAAAATCATCTTTTCAATAGGAGTAACAAGAATACCTTCTGCACCGAGTGCTTTCAACTGACCTACAATTTCCCAGAATTGTTTTTCATCGAGCACAGAATGTACTGAGCACCAGTCTTCGTCTGCAAGAGGAATAATCGTAGGACTCTTCAATCCGGGAAGTACCTTAGTAATAGCAGCCAACTGAGATTTTGGTGCATTCATGCGCACATATTTCTTTCCGTCTGCGATAAGCACCGACTCGATGCGGAACAAGAGCTGTTCCAGAATACCACGTTTCTCATCGTCGAGATTTGGATTTCCGATAAGAAGAGCCTCACTCTGCATCACTACTTCGACCTCCTTCAGGTTGTTGCTTACCAAAGTAGAGCCTGAGCTGACGATATCAAAAATGCCATCAGCAAGACCAATGCCCGGAGCAATTTCTACCGAACCCTGAATCACGTGGATATTGATGTCGATACCTTTTTCCTTCATGAACTTACGCAAAATACCAGGATAGGAAGTTGCTATCTTCTTTCCGTTGAACCACTGAACTCCGGGGTACTCAATTGCCTTTGGAATAGCCAGAGAGATACGGCATTTGCTGAAGCCTAGACGTTTCACTACATCAGCCTCGAAACCGCGTTCCACGAACTCATTCTCACCGACAATACCTATGTCAGCCACACCGTCAGCAACTGTCTGAGGAATATCGTCGTCGCGAAGGAAAAGTACCTCGAGAGGAAAATTAGACGACTGTACCAACAGAGTGCGTTTTGTACTACTTACTTTTATTCCCGCCTCTTTGAGCAGATTCATTGTATCTTCATAAAGACGGCCTTTTGATTGTACTGCAATTCTTAACATATATCTTTTGTTTTACTAATACCTTAATTTTACTTGAACTGAATTATGCTATTACCTGTCAGAATGGTCTGACTGATACTGATGTATGTGCCAATATGCGGAGTCTTCTGTTGCGGATTGTCATGTTTAAACCAATCTAATATCTCGGCAAACGAATAGGCATCCGTATCAAACACAATATAATCGGCAGTAGGATCTAGTTTTTGGGGTAATCCGTTCGAAACGGAATGATACAGATTATGCTCCACCATCAGCCGCTGCATCTGTTGCAAATTATACCCCTTACCCACAAGCATAAACTTCTTCTGTCGCATAACCTCCATAATATTCTCCTCCTTCTCATCCTTCTTTGAGAACTGATTCTTCATATATGTCAGAAAAGCCTTTCCGTAAATAGCTAAAGAAACTACCATAAGCAGCAGGAAGTTATAGCTGAAATGCTTTTTGAAGAAAATGTACATTGCCTTGTGGAACACGATAGCATATCTGTACGAACTTTTCTGTGTACTCTCTCCCTTGTAATGGAGTATGGTAGCAGGATAGAACACATTCTTATATCCAGCCTTCAGTATGCGGTATGACATATCGACATCCTCACCATACATAAAGAAGGTTTCATCGAGCAAACCGCACTTCTTAAACACTTCGGCACGAATAAACATACAGGCACCGGAGATAACCTCAATATATGACGGTTTGTCGATAGGCAGATACTGCATATAATAGCGTCCGAACAGAGTTGACTGCGGAAACTTGCTACCCAGTCCCGACATCTTGCAGAAAGCAGTCCAAGGAGTAGGAATACCGCGACGCGACTCCGGAGCCATACTACCATCCACACGCTGCTGTCTTACGCCTAGTCCACCTACCTCGCTATGTGCATCCATAAATGCAACACATTGCTTCAGAGTATCCTCCCCCACTATAGTATCCGGATTGAGCAGCAGCACATACTCACCACGAGCCTTGCGTATTGCCATATTATTGGCAACCGAGAAACCATAGTTCTTGGTATTCTCAATATAATAAACCCATGGGAACTTTCTCCTCAAATAATCTATCGAACCATCTGAACTGGCATTGTCAACCACATATACCTCCCCCTGCATGCCTTGCAAAGCACGCTCCACGGAGTATAAGCACTGTTCCAGATAGTACTTTACATTGTAGTTGACTATGACAACCGTCAGTTTCATCCGTTATTCGTTTTTTACTACAAAATCATCTTCAACAATCTTCATAAACTCCTCAATCCTCTTGTGGGTAGGCAGACAATACACAGTCACTGCCAGTCCCATTAACGCACATAGTATTCCAGTAGTATTGAGAGTCATGAAATATGCAATAATATTATACGCAATACAAAGTGAAACCAACACAAGACGAATCATACTCCACATATGGTAAAAGTCAAGTGCCTCATCCTTATTCATGCGACGCAGTCCCTTTGTAGTATTCAACAGGAAGAGTTGCAGAGCTAAAGGCAGGATAAGCAATGTAGAAAGAATACAAGCACAGTTCAATTTGAACTCCACATCTGAACCAGTCTCCACAGAGCCATTAATTATAACTCCTAGTTTACCTATTACAAACACAATTATCAGCAATCCCCATGCCACACAACTCTCAATGCGCAACATCAACAGTAATGAATTAATCCTTTTTTCCATAATAACTATCTTCGTTTAAGCTACAAACGGCACACGGTTCACAAGCGAACGTCCCAAAGTAGCCTCATCAGTATATTGTAACTCATCATTAATACTCAGTCCACGTGCCAGAACCGACAGTTTCAGACCGCGCTTCTCGTCAGCAAGCACATTCGACAGCCTCTTCGAAATAAAGAAATTCGTCGTATCGCCCTCCATCGTACTGCTAAGAGCCAGGATAACCTCCTTCACATCACTCTGCTCCACCCTGTCAACAAGACTTTGAATCTGCAAATCGCCCGGACCTATTCCGTCCATCGGAGAGATAACCCCTCCTAGCACATGGTACAGACCTCTGTACTGCATAGTAGCCTCGATAGCCATCACATCCTGCACATTCTCCACCACACAGATAAGGCTCTTATCGCGTTGCGGACTGGCACACAAAGCACACACCTCCGAGTCGCTTATGTTATGACACACCTTACAGTACCTCACCTCATGACGAAGTTTACTGATGGCACTACAAAAACCGTCAACAGCATCTTCCTCCATACGTAATGTATGCAGAACAAGCCTCATGGCGGTCTTCCGACCGATACCAGGAAGCTTAGCAAATTCGTCGACAGCACGCCCTAAAAGCGCAGAAGTATATTGCTGATCCATAAATCAGCTGCAAAGATACGGAAAGTCGAGCGCATAATAAAGAAATATGCGCTTTTTTTACTTGAACCTTGGTAATGGTTAAAGTTTATTGGTTATAGGTTATTGACCTCAGCCTTCTTATAGTTTTCGTTAAAGAACTACCGTCTTCTTCTGAAAAAACTTGAAATCTTTCTGAAAGTAGTGAAAGTCTTATATGCAGTAATGGCATAACCGATATATCGCATATAAGAATAGTCGGAAGTGAAGAAGATATTGTTAGAAGGCAACACCATATCTACTGCATCCCTCTTCAGAGCCTTTGTCTGCTGATGGAGCCTTTTGGAAACCTTGAGTTTGTCGCTACGCAACTCTTCCAACGACAAATATACTGTTTTATTCTTCTGTGCCATCTTTTTCCTCCTCCTTTAGCATTGACTGTGAAATGCTTCTGACAACAGGACCTTCGACCAGAGTCTTACGCATCAGATAAAAAACAATAATAATAAGAAGCAAAATGCCTCCCATCAGGTAATAAGCGGTAGTCTCGTCACCTATCCATGCACTTAAAGACTTCACCAGCCCAGTACTGAGAAAATGTACAGCACTGATACCGAAAATAAGGATGACGCCGCCGACAATAAGGAAAGTGGCAGCGACTGACACTTTGTCAATCGCTTCCAACTTTAGATACTGTTGCAACAAGGTGATTATTTCCTCAGTCTCCTGAGGCACCTTCTTTGCATCGCCTTCGTTATTCAGCGTCATAATCTTCAGCAGGATTAGCCTCCTTCTTCTTACCGATAGACTTGATTTCAGCAAGAATCTTGTTCATTTCCTCCTTGTTCAGCTTTGCAGCATACTTGTCAATAACATCCTTGATTTTCTTACGCTGATCCTCACCCTTTTCAGGAGCTAACAGAAGACCACAAGCAGCGCCAGCAATAGCGCCTCCTACAAAAGCAGCGATAATAGCTGCACCATTCTTACATGCCATAGTTTTAGAGTTTTAAAGGTTAAAAAATTAAAAAAGCACCCAAATCTACAACTTTATCCTTAATAAACCACAAAAAATTATACCTTTTAACATTTTTTGCAATAAAAACACTATATACCACAAAAATTAGCACTAAATTTGTGCAAGATTTTTCAAACCACTAAAAGTATTATAAAAAATGAAGAAATTTTCTTTTGGCATTGCACTTCTTGCTGCAATTGCACTCGTTGGATGTAAATCATCTGAAAGCAGCTACAAGAAAGCTTACGAAAAAGCTAAGGCACAGGAAATGGGACAGACTACAACTCAGCCTGTAACAGTAACTCCAGTACAGACAGTAACTCCAGTACAGCAGAACGTCACTCCAGTTGACAACTCAGACCTGCGTACAGAACGTCTGAACGTTATGAACAACGGCACTCTGAAGTCATACAACGTTGTTTGTGGTTCATTCAAGAGTCTTGACAATGCAAACAACCTTCGCAACACACTTGCAAGCAAGGGATACAGCGCACAGGTAGCTCAGAACCCTGACACAGGCATGTATCGTGTAATCGCATCTTCATTCGACGACAGAGGCTCAGCAGTTAGCTCTCGCGATGCACTCCGTGCTACATATCCAGATGCTTGGATTCTCCTCCGCGCATATTAATACATTATTCAATATATAAAGAAAAGACTACTTCTCAGCGAGGTAGTCTTTTTTGTTTTATTAGGGCTCAACACAAAAAATGTTCAACATACTGAACAAATTATTTTTCATTCTTTATTCCCTAACTAACCACTAAACTATTATCTATTAACTGTTATCTATTATCTATTAACTGTTATCTATTATCTATTAACTGTTATCTATTATCTATTAACTGTTATCTGTTTTCTTTCTACCCTCTTTCCCAAATCGTGTTGCAATTGCAACACGATTTTTTCAGGGCAAGACAGCTCGCGCCGTTAACAAAAAAACGCTAATAAATGTTAACAAATCAGGACAAATTCGTTTTTTTGTTATCTTATATACCATCTTTCGGCAAAAAGTTTGGCGAAAAACTGAAAAGCTATTAGTTTTGCAACCTAAACTAACCCGAATTTGTAAACCCAAAACCTTTAACGGCAAAAATCACATTTGCAGAATAAAAATGATTATGAATATGAGACAGGTATTAGAAAAAGCGTTTTTAGCTTTACTGCTGTCATTTGTCTATGGTGCAAATGCAGTAGCAGATGACTTTACTGTTGAGCGTGCTGTGAACCTGAGTCAGCTGGACTCATGGACCGACATCAGCCAGTTCCAGTGGCAGGAGATAGACCACAGCATTCTGGATAACCGCGAGGAGATGGACGCCCTCAAGACACTCTTCAATGACCCTGCACCAAAAGACACCGTCGGTTTCTACAAGCAAATTTACGATGCACGCGACAACCAGTATATCGTGCTGCGACTGGACAAGGCTCAGGGCAATAGACCTTTCCATATTCGCGTAACTTGCAAAAATAACCCTGATGACCCTTCGCAGAACACTTCGAAGGTTTTTGCAGCCGAGAACTATGCCTATATCATGCCCCCTATCAGCGAGAACCAGATAGAGTTGAAGATATGGCCTCAGGGAGAAGGCGAGGAGAAGGCGAAGACCTACACCTTTAATATTCACGGCTACGGCTCGGCATCAGTACGCACCGTGATGCTGGACAAGAGTCGTATAGTAGATGACGACTACGACCTGCAACTGATACGGTATAACAGCGAGACAGAGAAGAGCGATACGGCATACATTAGGAAACTTCAAACTGATAAGCTATATACGTTCTATGATTATGATGACGGTGACTTGAAGGAGGCTTACCTGATGACTAACAACTTCAAGCGCATCAAGTTGAAGCACGAATGGTGGGCTATGGATGCTGTTACTCATGTCAGCGATAATACCGTAATGATGATGACAGGGCCGAAGATGCCTTTCCGCCAGCACAAGCGACTGGACGCACCGAACCCTACATATCTGGATTCACGACTTTTTTCTTATCATGATACCCTTTGGGTGAACTTATTCCTCGACAACGTACAGTCTGACTCGATTAAAGGACTGACGTTGCACGCTGTGCCTGCTGATACTGCCAATATGCCGAAAGATACGAAACTGTTGGATTGGGGTAAAGACCCTGTATCAGGGCGTTTGTATGTGATCACCGACGGCGAACCATGCACAATAGAGTGCTATAGAGACGGCTTTCTGCCAAAGTTGTGTAAGTATCCGGGGTCTTACAACCACAAAACAGGTGTCATAAGCAGTGAGACAGAGGTTGTGGATATCTTTCTGGAAAGTATTTCGGCTCCTGTAACTTCACCAAAGGTGACATCGGCAGTGCTCTCAACACTAACCCCTACTAACGACCGCCGAGGCGATATATACGTGAGTCATGTGCAGACAGCGGACATACTGCCCGTGCAGAAGGCTGAAACGATATATTATGATGAGTTTGCATCAAAAAAAGACACCGTCAAGTATGCCGACGGCATGAGGACGAAGAGTTACGCGAATATGGAGGTGGCAATAGTTTCGCCCCGCGCATCGCAGAATGTGAAACGCTTCGCATCGGCAGCAGGGAACGATACCTCATCGGAGCCAGAAAGCAATATCACGCTGAAGAAAGTGAAGAACGACGCTGAAGAAAACGACATACTAAAGGATTCTCTTGAGGGTAAGACGGTTTCTATTCGCAGCAAGTTCTTTGACTACGATTACTTTACAACCGACTTTGACCTGAGCGAATACCTTGCTAGCAACACATCCGGACGCCCAAGCATCGCATTCAATGGCGATGTAGTGCGTGAGTTGCCTATCCTTGCTAACAGGACACTGAATCTGCAGAAGATTGAAGAAGAAATAAAGAAGAGTGCCGAAGAACATCTGAGTGGTGACGCTGCAGAGATATCGGCAAAGGACTGGATAACCGGTATAACACCTGACGGAGCCTCACATATGGACTTTAGAATACCGTTCCATCCACCATACTACTTCCGTTTTGACCTTGATATTGACTTCTTCAAGACCAAGAAGTTATCTTTGACAGAAACTCTTGGCGTCGGTATTGAAGGCAAGTACGATATGGCAAATAAGAGTGCGAAGTACTGGCCAAATGAATCGCAGACAAACAAGGTTTCAATGGGTACTACAGAAAACTACGAGCTTGGAGTTACCGACCTCTCACCAACATTGGATGAATTGTTAGACAAGAAGCCTAAAAAGCAAACCTCTAATACTGACATAACGTTCTCTGCCTTTGCTGAGTTATATACCAAGTACTCTGTTCCGCTGACTCTTGAAGACGATAAGTGGGCACAGTGGTTTACCGGCACTCAGTGGTTGGACGAAGCAGGTCTGTATGCAGAGGCCAATGCGGAAAACGACGTCAAAATTGACATTGACAATATGATATCGTTTCTAGGCAACCAGGCTGGAATTCCCGATGCAGCCAAACTGTTCGCCAAATGGGTAGAAAGCAACACCCTCACCCAGATACTGCAAGCTTTAACTCGCACGTCGTTATCAACATATGGAGGCTCAAGACTGGCTGTCAACACAGGACTTTTCTCATTCAAAAACTTAAAAGAACCCGCAACAGGCGGCATCATTAGCAATACGCTGAAGAACCACCTGCTGGCATTCAAATTTACGGGACAGGCATACGTGCATGCAAAAATAAAGTCAAAATTAGACGCCTGGGTGGCTGGTGCAGAGTTTGGACTGAACTCCGATGCCGCCGTTGATTTCAGACATGCTTTAGGCTCACGACTTGATTTCCGTAATCCTTTCTCAGGAAGTGCTTACGGCTGGTATGCCAAAATGGAGGCATATTTTAAGATAAAGTTCTTGTTCTGGTCCACACGTTCGTCATGGAATCTTCTAAAACACATAGACTCAGAACTGAAACTTGTCGCCCCAGAAGATTATAAGAATCCGTACCACAAGAATTTTGCTTACTACCTGAGTGATGAAGAAGACCCGGATGCTACACCGTCGGATGCTAAAGCACCAAGAAATGCGCTGCTCGCACTGCCAGGCGATTTGGTAAGCACTTATGCAGACATTAATCAGCCCGTGAAGTATATTTCGGGTGGTGACAGTATCATCTATCAGGGCAATCAGGGCAGTCCCGACGACCCCAACAAGTTCACCGTTGAAGTGGCATCGCTGGGAAATCCCGTTACCTTGTCCGATTCGCACATGGGCGGATGTTCCGACTATGATGCAGCCTCTGTTCCAGGTTTAGACTTGGTATTGATGGAACAGGCAACGGAAGTGATACCAAAGGAGCAGTTGGAAGACTCACTGACACTTGAAAAATCCGTAAAGGAAGGCAGTCGAGTATTTGATGTTTATTATACCAAGAAGACACCAGGCACCAAGTGGTACCAGCCCAAACCGGTATATAGCTCACCGGAAACCGCCTCATTCAAACCTCGTCTGGCGATGGCTGACGACGGCAAGGCTGTAGCAGTATGGCAGGAGGGATTGATTGAGAAAGGCAGTTGGGTGACCGAAAAGGATACAGTAAAACTGAATGACCTTGTGATGACTGGTAACCTGATGATGTCGCGTTTTGATGGTAACGAGACATGGTCGGAGCCTGTGAAACTGATGGAACTGAATGAGACATGTTCGATGAAAGACTATCGTGTGAGCTATGACGGCACCACAGCATTCATTGTGGCAAGCAAAGGCGGTTATGGTGTAGCTGATGAAAATATCAGCCTGACCATAGACGCTTCAAACAATGTCACTACTCACCCGATGGAGCAGAGCGACAACTATATGCGTCTGTGCAGAATTGGCGACAACAATCTGGTGGCATGGATGGCTATCGCCGACACAGTGTCAGGCACCAAGTGCATAAGGGTGAAAAACTACGGCATGGACGGCAATGCCAAGAAAGGCATCAATACCTCTCTCATTCTGGGTGAGATTACAGCCGATGAGTTTTCCATCGTGCCTGATATGCAGGCAAAGTCGTTGAACAATGTGGCTGTATTGTGGCGTCAGACAACTTTTGAAAACGATACAGCAAAGATGTGCCTGATGGCTTCAAGACTGGTGCCCGACACAGACGGCAGTTTCCATCTGGGCACTCCTATCACCGCAGTGAAGGTAGATCCGGGCAGCACCATATATAATTTTGACGGATATATGACCAATGAGAAGATACAGGTGTGCTTCGTTGCTACCGATAAGGAGGGTAATACACAACTGAACAAAAAAGCAGCCTACTTTGGCAATGCCTACGGATATACTGTGGAGTTTAACCCAGACAACAACCAAGGCTATATGTGCGACAAGGACGAGATATCACTGTTAATTACAGTAAACAACTACGGCACATCAAACATCAGCGAATGTGTGCTGATAATAGATGGAAAGAATTACCCTTTGGATATGACAATCCCTGCCGGAGCCTATGCTAAAGAGCGTGTCATCGTACCTTGTAAGGTAGGTGCTGGATTGAATACTGATATGATAGTGAAGTATGACGACATATTAGGCAAAGCAGAACAGAACACTCCTGAGTCAAAATCTTCGAACAGGACGTTATTAAAAGACGAAATAGTAGTTAATAACGGACCAGACAGGACATATCAGCAGACAACAGCAAGGTTCTTCCCATACCACCCGCAACTGGAGTGCTTCGTGGTGGCACAGAAGGTGGACGAGAACGGTGACAATTACATCACTGTATGTGTGCGCAACTATGCCCGCAGACAACTGCCAAACGGCTTTGCCATTATGGTAGGACTGAAAGAACACCCCTACAGCAGTATAGTATATCACACTACGGGCAATGACCACATAAAGTATGAAACCAAGAAACTGGTTATCAATACCACAGACCCACAGCACGGCGATGGATATATGCACAACTATGGCAGCTATCATGCCGGTTACGTGACGCTGAAAGTGCCTCAGGTAACAGAAAAGGAGATGATGTATGTCGGTGCTACTGTTGTGTACAATATACCGAGAACAAACCTCTATGTACGCGTAATGCCCAACACCTTCTCAGGCAGCAATAACAGCGGTGTAGTTACCCTCTATCCGTCATCTGAGGTAGTGGCAGTAGAACATGTTTACAATAACAATGACACAGCCGCCAAACTGCATGTAAGACGCGAAGCAAACAGCATCGTTGTAACTGGAGCAAAGGCTGATGAGCAGGTTCGACTCTATCATGCCAACGGCGTTGTGATAGCTCGCAAGCAAGCTGACAAGGATGGCAAGGTCACATTCCCTGTAACCCTCAACAAAGGTATTGGACTCGTTTCTGCAGGTCAGGAAACGGTGAAATTCGTTTATTAACTTGAAACCTTAAACTTCTATGAAAAAGATTATATTGGCATTTCTAATGACAGCCTTGGCGTTTGTATCGGCTGTTGCAGTGGATATTACCAACCCCGATATGATATGGGACGGTACGGCTGCGAAAGAATTATATGTGAAAGACAAGACAATACACATTTACACTCCTAACGAATTAGCTGCTCTCCGCACTCTGTGGGACGATTACAATGACGGCGATCAGGGCTACGACGGCTACACCATTCTGCTGATGAACGACATCGACCTGAACAACCACAACTTCAACGATTATACCATCGGATGGAACGACGACAACAAGTTTAGCGGAACATTCGACGGACAAGGGCACGTCATCAAAAACCTGAAAATCGAAGGAAACGACAACAATCGCGGACTCTTCGGCAAGTTAGACAACGGCAGAATCCAGAACCTCAAGTTGGAGAATGTGGACATCCGCGCCGGCGACGGTGACGACTGTCACATCGGTGCTATATGCGGCAGAATGTACAACCACAGCACCATCACCCACTGTGCCGTAGTGGGAGGAAGCGTGAGGCAGTACGAAAGCGGCAACGATGAGTTTGGCGCCATCTGCGGCTATATGACCAACAATCACAATAGCATAGAATACTGTTATAGCGACATCACCGTGGAGGCCGACGCTCAGGTCGGCGGACTGGTGGGCAAGATAGAGCAAGGCGACGACCACACGTCAGGCATCTTCCACTGCTACTTCAGCGGAACAGTCATCCATCATAGCGACGATTGCTACGCCTCCATTGCCGGTGAGCGTTACGGTCAGAAGCTGGTGAATAATTTCTACCTCTACCGCGATGACGGTGTGAGAGGCACCGGTTATGATGGCGGCAGCGGCGACCCCAGGGGTGACGAGATTGCGGCGTGCACGGATGAGCAGATGAAGCAACCCTTGCTGTTCAGCATGTATAATGACGAATACACTCCCGAGAGTGATCAGTATGTCTATACCTTCAACGGTTATCCCGAACTGAAGGTGTTCCTGCGCTACGATGTGGGCGACAGCTTCTACACGAAGAATGTGGGTCATATGGACGAAAACGAAGCTGACTCCATCCCCGGTTACCTCAGAGTGATAAAAAAAGAGGAGGTAGAAAAGGAAGTTCAGGGAGAGACCATAAAAGAGATTACCGGTTGCAGCGTGGCTCTGGAGAAGGCGATAGGCGCCACGGGGAATAACGACTTCAACGTCAACAACAGTCTGCATACCTATTTCAGCCAGATACCCCTCACTACCGTTGGAGTCGGAGCCAATGCCTTTGAAAACCTTGGAACAGTGAAAAGAGTATTGCTTCCTGCAACAATCGACAGCATTGCCTATCCGCAGCGTAACAATGTGCAAGAAGCTTTTGTGCTCAGCGACGACAGCAAAGGATATAGCACGAAGGATGGCGTACTCTATAATACAAACAAGAAGATTTTGCTTACGACGCCCAAGTCGTTTGCAACACTGACCATTCACGAAAATCTCGCAGACAGCATTTCCAACTATGCCTTTGAGAATATGGGTAACCTGAAAACCCTCTATGTCGATACCCATGTAGAAGCAGGTCAGCTGATTGATGACGGTGAAAATCCTCCACCAGTGATGAAATTGATGGGTGAACATGCATTCGATGGTTGCCCGGCAGACCTTGATATATTCATAAAAGACGGCACCCAATACCAGCTCTTCCTTGGTTATCAGGGGTCCGGTGGCTACGGATACAGCAATGCCGACGGATGGAGGGAGTTTTTCTCTGTCTATCAGGACGTCCCCAACCACCTGTTCACCTACTTCCCCATCAATCGTGATGAGACAGGCCTGAGCACCCTGATGCTCGGATACCCGGTGGAACTGCCCGATGGCGTGAAGGCATGGTGGGCAAGTGATATCGCCAACAAAACACTTTATGTGCAGCCATTAAACACTCAAGTGGTGCCGGCATTGACACCGGTGATGCTCACCTACGAAGGCACAGGACCACTCTATCTCTCACACTATGAAGGTGACAATCCAGGTGCTGCAACCGATTATGAGAACAATCTCTTCAAGGGTAGTGTTGACCCCGGTGGTCATAAGATAACATCGTCAGATATGATGAGTAATTTCTTTACGTTGGATAAGGGCAACGACAATCTTATGGGCTTTTATCCGTATCACCCGAAAGACAATACGCTGCCGTCATACACCGCATGGCTAGCCCTCAATGATATTCCCGACGGCGATGAACTGCTGATAAGCTTTGACGAAGCCCCAACAGGCATTGAGGAAGTGAAAGAAGCAGAAGGAGACGAAAACGACGTTTGGTTCACCATCAACGGCACTAAGCTCAATGGCAAGCCAAGTGCAGCCGGAATATATATAAAGAACGGTAAAAAAATAATCGTTCGGTAGCAGAGGACACAACTATAAAAAATTACTCGCGACATCTTCCGCCGCGACTAATTCGATTTCTACAGATATTCTATCGAAGCAATCGAAGATATATGGTGGCGGTCTGAAAAACACGTTGCAACTTTGCAACATTGCAACATTGCAACAATTATATAAAAAAAGAGCCTCGCATCACTGTGAAGCTCTTTTTCCGTGTGTTTTGCCTAACTTTAAACATATCATGTAATTTCACCTGTCAATTTTCAACTTTCAATTAGAACGGTCTTTAACCTTTAGCCGTTAACCGTTAACCGTTAAAACGGTCCGTGTCCCATACAACTTGTAGTTGTGATAGCTGTGAGGAATGCTGTGAGTGCGGCTACTACTACCTTCACCACTGTCTCAAGAATATCGCGTTTCATAGTTTTCAAGAATTAGAGATTTTAGAGAATTTTTTTAATCAGAAATCTTTAAGACAAAAACCTTAAAAACATTGTAAACGGTAAACGGTAAACAGTAAACCAAAATTGGCTTTTGCTTTGCTTTAACTTTAAGTGCCATAGTTTTTTAAATTTAAGGGTTTAACATATTTTTGGTTATTGGTTATAGGTTATTGAGTTGCCCTCCGGATGACTTCTCTTTTCACCTTTCCCTTCGCCTCAATTTTTTCTGGTGTGCGTACGAAATTTTTTTCGTGTGCGTACGAGCCGAAATCTCTCTCGATTTTGACAATGCAAATTTACGAACTTTCAGCTCCGGCATAAAGCGATGCAGAAGATTGTTTTAGTGAACGAATGTTAACTTTCCTGCATCTTCATTTGCACTGAAAAACGTTGAATGAAATTGTTCCAATGTTCCAATGTTCCAATGTTCCAACACGTTTTTTTGAATCGCCCTAACTTATAGATTAAAATACTACTTCACTAAGTAAGTTACACAAGAATATTTATATATATATATTAATTATAGTATATATGCGCGACTTTTTAAATGATAAATAAAATTTGAAAAATTGTCTTTCGTCTTTCGTTAAAAAATCTCGCCGCCGCACCGACAGCGAAAGTGCTCTGGAACATTGGAACATTGGAACATTGGAACTTTTTGGAGAAAAAGGAATGAAGAAAAGGCGAGCACCGTCGCGATTCGCGACTCCCATGACTAAACTGATGCTGAAAACAAAGGGGGGAACGAAATGTTCCCCCCTTAAGGTAAGCGTGCAGATGATGAAGATAAAACCACTGCCTCGATTCAGGGCACTGCTTTTTCTGTACACACACAGTCCAGTTGCATATGGAATAGAAAGGACGCCCTGAATTGGGGCATCCTCCCAATTCGGGAGACTGCCACATGGTTTTGCTGGTGACACAACATTTTCGTGTCCTTTCCTGAAAAAATGAATAATGAAGAATAATCTATGGGGTAACGAATCGTTACTCCAGGTCAGAATACACCTTCTGCAACTGCCCTAAAGTCTCTTCCAGTTTCTGTAGCCTTTTTTAGTTCATAGTAGATTTTAGGTTTATATGTCAGTTACCTGTCCCTGTGGCATTCATCATATTTTTGACTAATAAGAAACTGATATCAACTGGAATTAAAAGTAAATAAAAAGAGAGTCAACAGAAAGTAAAATTAAGTATTAACCAAAGTCAACCACAACTGCAAATAAGGCTCTAAGTACTCAACTAAAATCGTTAAAGTACAACAGTAATGTTAGTACAAACCTTCTGTACTACTAGTACAAGGCCTTTGTACTGGTTGTACAACTGCTTTGTACAGAAAGGAGATAGACTAATAAGAAAAGAATTGACGGCACTATCCAAGGAGGATAATGCCGTCAAGTTAATCGATAGAGCTATATCTTATAGTTTCTCTAGTTTAAGTGTACCATCTGCGCCAACTAAGGTTACAATGGCCTGTGAGCCTGTTGTCCAACCATTGGTTTCAACAGTGGCCTGGAAGTTGCCATCTTGAGTAAGATGAATCACCAGTTCCTTTGTTGTAGCATTCCAATCATAAGTGTCTGCATGAGCGTCACCCTCTGTGTAGAACTCGTTATTGTTGGCAAATACCAATACGCTACCGATTCTTGGACCATTGAAGTTTACATCAGTTACCTTCCAACGACCGAGGATGCCCTCTGAAGGAATCGTGTAGCCTTTCCTCACCATCGTAACACCTGCGAAGTCAACACCATCTTGCATCATGCGACCTTCTCCGTTCAGCACATTGCCGCCTTGTACGGCTATCGCTTTCAGCTCGGCCTTTGCTCCATTTACTTGGTATGTCCATTCTGCACGGATACGTCCCTTGCTGTCGTAACTCGATGTGAAGGTAATGTTTGCTCTTTGAGATTGTTCATCGTAGTAGTAACCTGTTCCATCCTCGTTGAATACTATTGTAATACCTTCGCTGTTGTTAACGTTTCCTTCATCATAAAGAAATATCCAAGTACCAATAATCTCTCGAGCTTGTACATCTCCTGAGTCACCGCCTCCACCTTCACCACTCTGGATGATGTCATTACTAGACTTCTTCTCGAGGATAAGGGTGTAGTTATTATCGGATTCAGATACCTGCATGCTGATTTTACCATCTGAGCGCATGCTCAATACAGCGGTACCTGTTCTTACTCCTTCGAAAGAGGGAGTTAAAAGGCCTGTGGCTGGAATGTAGGAATATCTGCCAGTATTCACTTCACCTGTACCACCCAGCTGCATCTTCATCACACCATTGCTAGCCATGTAGAATAATGTGCCTTTGGTGGGACCATTCTTAGTAACAGGTGACGAAACTACTTCCCAAGTGCCCACAATTGATGAAGAAGAGGGCGCATTGGGATTAGTGGGATCAGCACTGTCATCACCACATGCAGTAAACACATAAGTACTCATCACAACTACTATGATAGCACACATCCATTTAAACATCATTTTCATAATTTTAGAGTTTTAGTTAGTAAATAAAAATATTGCACTGTTTGGGAACAAATATAGTAATTATTTTCTTTGTAGTGAAATTAATATTAAAAAACTCTCGCTTACCCCACCCCATTTTTAACGTTTGTTTACTAAAAACGGGTGGTAGGGTGTGAATATCTACTTCCACTAGTGTCCACTAGAAATGGACGAGTTTAAAAATGAAGAATTGAAAAATTGGTTAGTGGTTAGTGGTTAGCGGTTAGTGGTTAGCGGTTAGGAGTTAGGAGTTAGCGAGTTAGCGCCTCTTGACTCTTGACTCTTGACAATGAAAATGAAGAGTGAAAAATGAATAATGAATAATGAATAATGCTTAGAGTAAAAAAGTACCTTGCATCTCGTGCAAGGTACTTTACTATGTTTATGTGGATTGATTATTTCTGCTTGTAGCAGAGGAAGATGCGGTCGAGGTGTGCCTGACTCAGTTTCTTGGTGACTAGACTCACCAGGAAGACTACAGGGAAACCGCCGACCATAGCGATGGCTCCACAGTTGATTGGGTTGGCAATAGCATTATTTGTCAGCATGTTGACTACTGTGATGCCGACACCCCAGATGAAGCTTGCCCATACGGCAGCAGGAGTGACTCCGCGCCAGTAGAGTCCGAGGAGGAACGGTGCGAGGAAAGCTCCGGCAAGTGCTCCCCACGAGATGCCCATGAGTTGAGCGATGAACGTAGGAGGATTGAGGGCTATGAGCAGCGAGATGGCGATGAAGAAGACGATGAGCATTCGCATGACGATGACTTTGCGGAGTTCGATGTTTCCACGAACTGAGTCGTCGATTTCGCCTGACTGCACTTCGGCTTCAGATGCACGCTTATCGCGATAGATAAGGTCGAGAGTCATTGTAGAACTGGAGGTGAGCACCAGTCCGGCGAGGGTTGACATTGAGGCTGCAAGGACGAGCAGAACAACAAGTCCGATGATGGCATCGTCGAGAGTGACGAGCATAGACGGGATGATGCTGTCGAATGCTATCTTGCCGTCAGCTGCATAGATTTCAGGACTGTCAAAGAGGCGACCGAAGCCTCCGAGGAAGTAACAGCCTCCGGCTACGAGGAAGGCAAAGACAGTAGAGATGACTGTGCCACGACGCACGGCAGCCTCATCCTTGATAGAGTAGAATTTTCCTACCATCTGAGGCAAGCCCCAAGTGCCAAGTGAAGTAAGGATGACAACTCCGAGGAGGTTCCAAGGGTCTGGTCCCCAAAGGTCGGCAAATTTTCCATTTACAGCAGGATCGGCATCAGACGGCATGGCTGCGAGTTTGCCGACTGCTTCAGTGAGTCCACCCTGACTGTTGATGACTGCTACGATGACAAGTACGATACCGAATATCATGATGCATCCCTGGATGAAGTCGTTGATGGCTGTTGCTTTATAGCCACCAAGAATGACATATACTGCTGTGAGAAATGCCATTGTGACTGCACAATATATATAAGGTATGCCGAAACCCATTTCGAAGAGGGTTGATATGCCTTTATATACTCCTGCTGTGTAAGGGATGAGGAATACAAAGGCAATGACAGAGGCTACAACACGCAGACGCTGACTGCCGTAACGAATACCAAAGAAGTCGGGCATGGTGCGCGAACCGATGTGCTGAGTCATCACCTTTGTGCGGCGACCAAGTATCCACCAAGCAAGGAGTGAACCGATGACGGCATTGCCGATACCTATCCATGTGGCTGACATTCCGTATTTCCAGCCGAACTGTCCAGCATAACCGATGAACACTACTGCTGAGAAGTAACTGGTGCCATAGGCAAAGGCTGTGAGCCAGCCGCCTACACTACGACCGCCCAAGACGAAACCATCAACTGAGTTGGCTTGCTTGCGCGAATAAACCCCTACCCCTACCATGATAAGGAGAAAGAGGACTGTGAGAAAAATTCGTAAAAACATCTGTATTTAATTAAAAATGAAAAAATGGGTTTATTGGGCTTATTGGGCGCCAAATATGCATTATGAATTATGAATTATGCATTAATTAAATCTTATCTGCATCTGAGCCATGACTGCATGGTTCTTGCCATGAGAGAAGAAGGTGCGGTAGTCGGTGTCGGCACTCTTGTAGATGTACTGAACCTGGAAACGGCATTTCTTGAAGAACCAATACTGAACTCCGGCAATAATCTTATGCATGTCCATCTTGTCGTCAACATTGAAGTTGAAGAAGTCGTAAGAGGCTACAACATCGAAATTGTTGAACAGACGAACAGAACCTGTCACGTAAGCTCCGCGACTTACTGTGCAGTCGTCCTTGCCACCAAGAAATTCACCATGCACATTGAATGGTTTTGACTTGTAATCAACACCAATAGAATAGCGGTTGCGACGGTAGTTGTCGCCAAGATTCACTGTAGGACAGAACACAGGTGCTGCGACGAGGGCATTGCCCCAACCGAGTTGACCTGTAGCTACGATATTGAAACCTGTAAAAGGACGATACTCAAGACGAGCTACGAAGTCTTTCTTATTATTCAAGTCGCGCTTCACATTCTGAATACCCTGACCATTGAGGATTTCGAGGTCGTAGGCAAACTTACCCTTTGCGAGTTCACCACGAACCGAGAATCCGAGGTCACGACCATATTGCACTCCGTAGAGTGGGTCGGAACCACAACCAGCAAGGTATGTGACACCTTCGGAATAGACATCGATAGCTTCCATAGATGTGGGTGACCAAGGGTTTTCCATTGTGACACCTGTCTTGAACTGACCAAGACGAAGAGTCAGGGCTTTATTGTTTGTAACACGGAAGTCGGTATAGAACTCCTGTACGATACTGTTGAAGTCGTGCATGAAGAGGAACGACCAACAGGGAGTAATCTGTGCATCGACCCAGAAGAGGGTGCGCTTTGTCTCGAACGAGTTTATGTCGGCATCAGCATGAGATGAGTGCTTATAATAATAACCACCATGAGCATACCCATGAAGCTTGATGCGTGAAGCTACATCGAGTGCCCAGTCGGGAGCATTAGGACTTACTGCCTTCACCATCTGTTCTGTGGTGATGTTACCAGAATTTGCATCGTCAACGCGAGACTCATTTTCCGTCTCAGACGGATTAGCAGCAAAAGTGCATACAAAAGACAAAAAATAAAAAGTCAGAGAAAGGAGCGATTTTGTTTTCATTGTTTAGTTCTTTTTCAATTCCAAGTGACTATTTGATATAAATTTTAATTATTTGTTTACCTTTTTAATTTTTAGCGGCGCAAAATTATATAAAAAAAGTAAAAACCAACACAGAATGTCAGCATTTTTGTACCTTTGTGCCAATATTTTGAAAAAAAGGATGGAAATTTCCCTTTTACAGACCAATATATCGTGGAACAGTCCTCAGCAGAATCTGAAACGGGCTACTGAAATGATTGAACAGGCAGGCAAAGCAGACTTGTATGTATTGCCTGAGATGTTCACCACTGGGTTTGCCACCCAGCCCGAAGGAATTGCCGACAGCACCGGCGAGGGTTTGCAGTGGATGAAACAAATGGCGCGACAGACTGATGCCGCCATCGTTGGTAGCATAGCCACTGACCTTGGCGGAGGGAAGTATGCCAACCGCATGTACTTCGTGAAACCCGACGGTTCGGTCATCCACTACGACAAGCACCATCTGTTTTCCTTTGGAGGAGAAAACTTATACTACACAGCCGGACAGAAAAGGATGATTGTAGAATGGCGCGGAGTGAAGTTTCTCCTTATGGTATGCTACGACCTGCGTTTCCCCCTTTGGAACAGAAACCGCGAAGAGTACGACTGTGCACTTTATGTAGCCAACTGGCCTACCTCAAGACTGGAGGCATGGAAGACCCTGCTGAAGGCTCGTGCCATAGAAAACCAATGTTATGTATGCGGAGTAAACCGCGTAGGCAACGACTCGGCTTGCGACTACTCCGGAGGCACTATGTTTATAGATCCTTACGGACGAGTGGCAGGAGAATGCGAAGAAGGAAAGGAAAGTTGCTTGACAGTAAAACTAAATATGCTAAAACTACAATTATTCAGAGAGAATTTCCCTGTACTAAAAGATAGAGATTAGACAATATGAAGAATCAAATTACAGAAACACTCACAGACAAGTTGGGTGACCTCGCGCTCAATAACATTACCGAATATCTGATAACACTGGGTAAGAACCTGCTCGCTGCTATCATTATATATATAGTAGGAAAGTTTGTAATCGGCAAACTGCTGAAGCTGATAAGACGAATAATGCAGAAGAGAGAAGTGGAACCATCACTGTTCACTTTCCTCGACAGTCTCTGCACCATAGGACTCTATATCATCCTCGCGGTATCGATTGTAGCTGTACTCGGAATAGAAACCACATCGATTGCTGCCCTACTTGCCTCTGCCGGCGTAGCCATAGGTATGGCTCTTTCGGGAACTCTGCAGAACTTTGCCGGAGGAGTGATGATTCTCGTACTTAAACCCTTCAAAGTGGGTGACCTTATTGAGGCTCAGGGACATTTGGGCACAGTAAGGATGATTCAGATTTTCAGCACTGTAATAACTACTCCCGACAACCAGACCATCATTATTCCGAACGGCGGATTGGCTACAGGGACCATCAAAAACATAACAAAAGAAGATAGACGTCGAGTGGATATAGACATAAACGTGGCTTACGGCACTAAGCCCGAAGACGTGAGGAAGGTGGTTTTCGATATCTGCAACGCTGACGAACGCATAGAAAAGGAAGGCGAAAGAAAACCATACCTGCCGATGACTACGATGGCAGACAGCAGCATCAGTTTCCAACTGAGGGTGTGGACAGATACCGACACTTATTGGCCAGTAAAATTTGAAACTACGGAGAAAATCTACGATGCTCTCAATGCAGCAGGCATCTCAATTCCGTTCCCACAACTCGACGTGCACATGGTTTAGGCTGTAACCCTGTGACGCAGATAATGATCACGGGCAAACAGGAAGAACACAGCCACACCTATCCCATTCATCAAGGAACCTGCCAGAAAGGCAGACGTATAACTGTAGTATTCGGCAATGATACCGCCAAGTATTACTCCAAGTCCTATACCCACATCCCACGATGTGAGAATGCTGGAGTTGGCTGTTCCACGCTGACGGTTTGTACCAAGGTTGATAAAC
>JAEEGG010007804.1_pt1 | contig 24511 bp, 17 predicted proteins | sample 9134161 | NCBI WGS metagenome assembly JAEEGG01 (sample SAMN16246543, study PRJNA631951) | gut metagenome | biome: gut microbiome; feature: rumen; material: CR-attached | host: Bos | place: Iran: Karaj | collected 2018-10
ACATCGCAGGCAAGCGTATCGCTAACCCGCTCGCCCAGATTCTCTCCGTGGCCCTCATGCTCCGCTACACCTTCAAGGAAGAAGAAGCGGCCAAGGCTATCGAAGCTGCCTGCGAAAAGGTGATTGCCCAGGGCTTCCGCACTGGCGATATCTACCAGGAAGGCTGCACCAAGGTCGGCACGACCGGCATGGGCGACGCTATCATTAAAGCGCTCGGCTAATCGATGCTAAACACAACCCTCTGCTACATCGAACAAGACGGCAAGTACTTGCTGCTCCACCGCGTCAAGAAGAAAAATGACATCAACAAGGACAAGTGGATCGGCATTGGCGGCAAGTTCGAGGAATGGGAATCTCCCGAGGACTGCATCAAGCGCGAGGCTCTCGAAGAAACGGGCCTCACGCTGATTCGCCCGAAGTACAGAGGGATTGTTACCTTCATTAGCGACGGCATGGACCAGACCGAATTCATGCACCTGTTCACGGCAACAGAATTCACTGGCACCCTCAAGGAATGCGACGAAGGCACGCTCGAATGGATCCCCAAGGAAGACGTGGCCAAGCTCCCCCACTGGGACGGCGACCTCATTTTCTTGGCAATCCTTGAACGGGGCGCGCCTTTCTTTTCGCTCAAGCTGACCTACAAGGGCAGCACCTTGACCGAGGCTTTGCTGAACGAGGAACCCGTGACTGTGAAGAGCGTCACACAGGGGATTTTTTAACCTTTAAAAATCGGGTAAAAAAGTTACATTTGGTCCGTTACTAAGTCTGTAAGTCGTTGTGAAAAAATATTTTACAGAATTTTAAGCAACGTTTACAATAGAATAAGTTAATTTATAAATATCCAAACCAACCCCTAGCACCGCCAGCGACTCGTTCAAAGGCGGTGTTTTTTTTTATTCAATTACCATTTAGCCAAGGCAGCCTTGATTATTATTAGCACTGCGTAAGCAGTTACCATTTAGCCAAGGCAGCCCTGACTGTTTTCGGCACTGCGTAAGCAGTTACCATTTGGCAAGGGCGTTGGTAATAATGAGGTCTTGGAGCTTTTCAATGGCGCGAGCCTGCCCATGGCGGTCTTCGGTCTCGTTCGCCTGAACGTCGTAAGTGCCTTCGGCACTCAGCGACTTGGATTCGTAAATCACCTTTTCCTTCACGTTATCAAAGAACTTGACACTCACGCGAATCGTCACACGGTAAGTTTCGACATCGCTATTGCTGTTGTAGTTTTCGGGCTTGTTCGTATAGCTCAAAAGTGCCATTTCGAAGTCCGCATTGGCTTCACCAGTCACAAGTCGAACGCCGCCCGCATTCTTGCGAAACATTTCAACAACGCCTTCGCGAATATTGTTTGCAAGTACGGGGTCAAGCGTCTTGTCTTCGACTTCATGAATCTTGACCGTCTTGATGTGGCTCGGAAGCGTAGACGCCGTAAAGCTATAGCAACCACTCAAGAGCCCTGCACACAGAGCTACCGCGACTAAACAAATTAAACGACACGCCTTTTTAGAAAACATACCTCAAATTTAAAAAAAACACTCCCAGAGGGAGTGTCCTTAAAGCAACAAATGTGTTAATTCCTAGAGCGATGTCTTGAATGTCCTGGAACCGACCTTCACGATGTACACGCCCTTAGCTCCAGCGTAGACCTTCTGCACATTCCCAGTGCCGCGGGTAGTACGCACAATATGGCCGAGGCTGTTAAATACCGTAATGGACTTGTCCTGGGCACCTACAACCATAATGCCGTTGTCAAAACTGTAGACAGAGACCAAGGCCAAGCTAGGATCCATATGCAACGCCTCGGTACCCTCGCTAGATGAAGACAGATTCTGATTTTCAACGCCGATTTCAGACGAAGAAGATACTACTTCGCTAGAAGATGATTCCGGTTCAGGCTTGTCGCTAATAAGGCCGTTCACGTCCCATTGCTTCACGAAGTTCCAGATGTCCGAAACGTCTGCATGGGATGGACTGTGACCACGGCCAGGAAGCTTCAGATGCTTGATATAGACTCCCTTGTCGCATGGGCCCCAAGTGTACATGGTGCCACCCGAGTTTTCGGCATTGGGATAGTTACCCTGTTCTTCCGCCTTTGACGGACAATTGAACTGATCGCGGTAATTCTTTAAGAAATTCTCAACCATACTGTAATTCAACACATCGTCGTTTGTTCCGTGAATATGCATAATGGGAACAGGGCGTTGAGCTTTCGACGCACCGTAAACATTCGGCCCAGAACAAGGGGCGAAAGCCGCAATTTTGTCGGCAATTTTGCTCATGGCATGGTAGGTAAACATGCCGCCCATCGAAAATCCCGAAAGGTAAACACGCTTGGTATCGATGTCATAATCCTTGACCATCTGGTCAATAATTTGTACCACCCATTTGGTATCCTGGTCACCCTGGATATCCCACGTACTCATCCCCGTTCCACCCCTCGGGTAGACGACAACAAAGCCCGCCGTATCGGCAACAGTTTCCCAATGGGTATTGTTCTGCTGGTAACTCGGGTCTTGGTCCATGCCGTGCAGAGAAAGAAGCAACGGACTCTTCGGTGCAAGATTTGCTGGAGCATAGACATGAATGTCTCGGCCCGAAACAGACACCTTTTTGTAGTCGTTAAGAGATTTTCCGCCGCCGTTGCCGCCCCAGTTCCCCCACTGTGCAAAAGACAAAGACGCTGCTGCCAATATTGGTAACAAGTATTTCATTTTTCACTCCCTATGTATATAATACCTAGGGATAATATATACCGAAAAAATAGGATTAACTCATTCCAAGATTCAATTGTGTTGTTGCAAAACACAACAGGCATTTTTAATTTGTTTTCCGTTTTTTCTGCATTTTGAAATCTGAATTCCGTATTCCGTATTCCGAATTAACTATATTCTCCCCCGTAAATTTTTCCAACCGAGGCATAAAATGCTTGACATCAAGAAAATCCGCGAAAATCCGGAATATTATATTGCTGAAACCGAAAAGAAATATACGACCGTAAGCCTTCGAGACGTGCTGGCTGTCGATAACGAACGCCGTCCGCTCCTCACTGAAGTCGAACGCCTCAAGAGCGAACGCAACGCACAGTCCAAGCGCATTGGCGAACTCAAGAAGAAGGGCGAAAATGCCGACGAAGCCCAGGCCGCAACACGCGAACTCGGCAACAAGATCGACGAACTCGACAAGAAGCTCAAGGAACTCGACTACAAGCAGACTGAAATGCTCATGCACGTTCCGAACATCGCCCCGCGTTCCCCGGAAGGCAAGGACAGTTCGGACAACGTTGTCGAAAAAGACGGCCCGATTCCCGCCGACTACTACACCAAGAACGACGACTTCGCCCGCGTGGACCACAAGACCCTCGGCGAACGCCTCGGCATTTTTGACTTTGAACGCGGCGCCAAGATTTCCGGTTCCGGCTTCCCGGTTTACCGCGGCTGGGGCTCTCGCCTGGAACGCGCCCTCATCCAGTTCTTCCTCGACGAACACATGAAGAACGGCTTCGAAGAATTCACGCCGCCGTACCTGGTGACCCGCAATACCATGCGCGGCACGGGCCAGCTCCCGAAGTTCGAAGAAGACATGTACCGCTGCGACAAGGACGATGACCTGTTCCTCATCCCGACTGCAGAAGTGCCGCTGACCAACCTCTACTCCGGCGAAGTGATTCCGGAATCTGAACTTCCGAAGCGCATCTGCGCCTACTCTGCCTGCTTCCGCCGCGAAGCCGGTAGCTACGGTAAGGACACCCGCGGTCTTCTCCGCTTGCACCAGTTCAACAAGGTGGAAATGGTTTACTTCGCCCACCCGGAACGCAGCTACGAAGACCACGAAGAACTCACCCGCTTCGGTGAAATGCTCCTCGAAAAGCTCGGCCTCCCCTACCACCGCCTCGCCCTCTGTAAGGGTGACCTCGGTTTCGGTGCCGCCAAGTGCTACGACCTGGAAGTCTACGCCCCTGTCGAAAAGAAGTGGCTCGAAGTCAGCTCCTGCTCCAACTTCGAAGACTACCAGGCACGCCGCGCCAACATCAAGACCAAGATCGGCGGCAAGAACGTCTACGTTCACACGCTGAACGGTTCTGGCCTCGCCACACCGCGCGTGATGGTCGGTATCTGCGACAACTACCAGCAGAAAGACGGCTCCCTCAAGATCCCCGAAGTGCTTCGCCCGTACATGGGTGGGCTTGAAGTTATCGAACCGAAAAAATAGTTTTACGAGCGGTCTCATAAGTAAAATTTTTTCAATACAACATATTGAAAATAAACTACAACATATCTGGTTACGGCTTGAACCGCCGTAACCTTTTTGTTATATTGGAAACGAAACCCCCAACCTCTCTCTAAGGAGATTTGAATGAATATCAAGCTTATTTCTGTAATCTCTGCACTCGCAGTGTCTGCTGCAGTCGCTCAGGATTACGACGACGAATACGAAGAAGATTCCGCTCCCGCAGCCGAAAGCACCCAGGAAGAAGCTCCTGCTGCCCCGGCACCCGAACCGGAACCGGCACCTGCAGCCCCGGTTGCCTTTGAAGAACCGGCCGCTTCTGACAACGTTCCGACCCCGGTCGCTACTGGCTTTAACGTTCTCCACGGCAACGCTTACAACATGGTGGGCAACCAGTTCGGCGCCTCCACTATCGATGGCGACATGGACGCCGTTTACAAGATGAGCGGCCGCAAGCTGTTCTACGTCGAACCGACAGGCGAAGAAGGAGTTCTCGCTCTCGGCTCCAGCAGCATGACCTACCTCCTCGCTTTTGACAACAGGGCTGGCCTCGGCATGTTCACTGCCGGTATCGCTACCCCCGCTTTCGGTGTCGCAGTTGACCTCGCCATCGACAAGACCTGGACTTCTTACGAACAGAAGGCCGCCAACACCAAGAACACCGAAGACCACTCCATCACCAACGACGGTGACTACGTCAACGTGAAGTTCGGTGCTCCGCTCGGAACCTTCGACATTACTGCTAACGTCTACTGGCTCACCTTCAGAACCGAAGACGACTCCGAAACCGATAGAAACGGCAACAAGAGCGAAGACGATCCGGACTTTTGGGATATCGGCGCCAACGTGACCCTCTCTAACGGTCCGTCCGCCAAGAACTTCGCCTGGGCCGCTGGTCTCGACTTCCTCCGCCAGAAGAGCGACCGCCGTCAGAAGCAGGCTAACACCACCGTTGAAACCACCAACGATGACGCCTTCATCTTGATCCAGCCGCGCTTCGACTTCGCATTCCCGGTCTTCACCGCCCAGAACGCCCAGGTGTTCCTCGGCTTGAACAACCGCTTGCCGGTCTACATCTACGACGAAATTGAAAACGGCAACGAAACCACCAACACCTACGACTTCGGCCTGGTTTCTACCCCGAACATTCTCGCCGAAATGTCCCTCAACGAAAACTGGATTCTCTTCGGCGGTGCAGCCTTCGCTTGGACCGTCATCGACTACCAGACCGAATCTAAGGAACAGGGCGCCGATAACGAAGACACCTCCGCTATCACTATGCGCACCAGCACCACGAACGCCAACGCCGGTCTCCGCTTCAGCTATGACCACTTGGTCGTGGAAGCTTCCGTTGCCGACAACCTGAACGATAACTCTTGGTCTGGCCTCGTTGCCAACCTCGGTATCTTCCTGGTATTCTAATAGAGGTTTAATATGAAGTCCGTTGCAAAGATTATTTTGGGATTCGGCCTGTTGGCTCTCGCGGCTTGCTCCGGCAAGGGCTCTGTCGAATCTCGTATTCACAGCGTCGACAACGATGTCGACAATCCGGGCTCGCCCGCAATAATCGAAGACGACGACCATCATAGCACTCCCGTTAATGGCAAGGCTTGCGTCGAAGAAGATGGCGCATACTGCCTCGTAACGGCCAACGAATCCCTGATATCGCAGTGCGGCACCATGATCGACGGCACGATCGCTGACAAGTGCCCCTCGAACGCATCTACCCAGTGCGATATCGACGGCCCTGATGGCGTCAGCTACTACGTCGACAGCAAGGAAATGACCTGCGACATGCTGGAATCTTTCCTCGGCTCCCTCGATAAAATCATTAACGGGAATATTGATCTGGAAGACCTCTAGTTCAACCATAAAGCACAATTCAGGCGAACCTTTGAGAAATCAAAAGGTTCGCCTTTTTTTTATTTTTTCGGGCATGGTACTGAATATCATTTGGCTCGTTTTCTTTTTTGGCGCGTTTGTCGCCTGCATGGTCCAGTGGCTCGCTTTTGGCGACTCCGGCATCTTTAACAAGGCTATCCTCGGCGCGTTCGACATGTCGAAGACCGCATTTGAAATCGCTATCGGCCTTACGGGCATTCTTTCGCTCTGGCTCGGCATCATGAAGATTGGCGAAAAAGCCGGTGCAGTACAAATTCTCGCCAAAATCGTCTCGCCGCTGTTCAGCCGCCTTTTCCCTGAAATTCCCAAGAACCACCCGGTGATTGGCACCATGCTCATGAACATCAGCGCCAACATGCTCGGGCTCGACAACGCCGCGACACCCATGGGCCTGCAGGCCATGAAGCAGCTGCAAGAAATCAACCCGAACGAAGACAAGTCGGTGGCGAGCAATTCGCAGATTATGTTCCTGGTGCTGAACGCCAGCGGTCTTACGCTGATTCCCGTGAGCATCATGACTTACCGCGCGCAAATGGGTGCAGCCAACCCCAGCGACGTATTCTTGCCGCTTTTGCTTTCTACGTTCTTCAGCACCATTGCCGGTATTTTTGCCCTGAGCTTTTTCCAGAAGGTCAAACTTAAGGACCCCGTGACCATCGCCTGGCTGGCCGGACTTTCGGCCTGCGTTATTTCCATCATGGTCTACTTTAGCCACCTCACTGCCGAAGCCATCGGTACCACGAGCCTCTTGATTAGCGGCATCGCCCTGTTCGGCATTATCGTGGCGTTCCTCGGCCTTGCGGTGTACAAGAAGATTCAAGCCTACGAAGCCTTTGTCGAAGGTGCCAAGGACGGTTTCCACACCGCCGTAATGATTATCCCGAACTTGGTGGCTATCCTTGTGGGCGTGGCGGTTTTCCGCGCGAGCGGTGCCATGGACCTTTTGCTGAACGGCGTCTCTTGGGTGCTAGGCCTTTGCGGCGTGGGCAACGACATTGTACCGGCGCTACCTACCGCCATCATGAAACCGTTGAGCGGCAGCGGCGCACGCGGCATGATGATTGACGCCATGAAAAACTTAGGGCCCGACAGTTTCGCGGGCCGCTTAAGCTGCATGTTCCAGGGTGCTGCAGATACCACCTTCTACATTATTGCGGTTTACTTTGGGTCGGTAGGCGTTAAAAAGACGCGTCACGCCGTCACTTGCGCTTTGATTGCAGACGCCGCCGGCGTCGTTGCTGCCATCGCGATTGCTTACCTGTTCTTCCCCCCGGTGCATTAAGCACTAATGTCACCCTGATGTCACCCTGATGTCACCCTGAACTTGTTTCAGGGTCAGCATCCTAATCCATTATCTTCCCAGACAAATCCTCCCATAAGGGATTATTCTGCTTAATCAAGTTGATTTTCCAATCACGATGCCAGTTCTTTAACTGCTTTTCTCTGGCAATAGCCTCTTTGGGAGAAGGAAAAAAATGTAAGTGTAATAAGTAGCATTAGATTTCATGCTACAGAAGATACATATTTACTTTGACAATTAATGTCACTCTGGTACTCAGATTAAAAAGCTGACCCTGAGATCCCTCAGGGTGACGTTAGGCATTCCCGCTGATTGTCCCCCTGAAAGTCACCCTAAACTCTCATCCTGACGCAAGTCAGGACAGGGTCAGCATCACACAGGGGTGGGTGGTCGGGAGGCAGGCGGTGGGCTGACCTACACCGCAGGCATTTTAACGGTACGGTTGAATTCTTCTGGAGTGGTAAAGGTGGGCACGATTTCGTGCAGCGCCTTGATAGCCATCTGGTCGTTATTGGCACTGGCAGCGTTCTTCAAATTCCACAGCTGGTTGATGAACTTGTCCATGTCGATTTCAATCTGCTTGCCAATATAAATCAACTTGTTCTTGGTCTTCTGCAGGCCTTCTTCGCTCATGAGCAGCTCTTCGAGCAGCTTTTCGCCCGGGCGCAGGCCCGTGAACTTGATTTCCACATCCTTGTAAGGCACCTTGCCGTACATGCGAATCAAGTTTTCAGCCAAAGTCACAATCTTTACCGGGTGACCCATATCGAGCACAAAGATTTCGCCACCATGGGCAATACTTGCAGCCTCCAGCACCAGGCTCACTGCCTCCGGAATCGTCATGAAGTAGCGGATAATATCTGGGTGCGTCACCGTCACCGGCTTGCCCTGCTCAATTTGACGCTTGAACAGCGGAATCACGGAGCCGTTGGAACCCAGCACATTACCGAAGCGGGTCGTCACGAATTCCGTATCGCCGCTCTTTTGCTGGGCCAGGAACTGCACAATCATTTCGCAGCAGCGCTTAGAGGCACCCATCACGTTCGTGGGGTTCACCGCCTTGTCGGTACTGATCATCACGAACTTCTTGACGCCGTTCAGCACCGCGAGTGTACCCATGTTAAACGTACCGATGACGTTATTTTTAATGGCTTCCATGGGGTTGTTTTCCATAAGCGGGACATGCTTGTGGGCCGCCGCGTGGAACACCACCTGGGGTTTGTACTTCTTGAAAATCTGGTTCATGCGGAAGTAGTCACGCACCGAGGCAATCAAAGTCACCAGGTTCAGCTTGTCGCCGTATTCCATGCGCAGTTCCTGCTGAATATCGTAGGCATTGTTCTCGTAAATGTCCACGATAATCACCTGCTTGGGGTTATACTTGGCAATCTGGCGCACCAGTTCGCTACCGATACTACCGCCACCACCCGAGACCATGCAAACCTTGCCCTCGATAAAGTCGCGAATATCCTTGTTGTCAAAGCGGATGGGATCGCGGCCCAGCAAGTCTTCTACGTTAATGTCACGAATCTGGTTCACGTAGCTGGTGGTGCCATCGCCCACGTTCGAGGTATCCAACAGGCTACCGATAAAAGGCAACACCTTTACGGGCACGCCTGTCTTACCGCATATATCCAGGATGGTCTGGCGGTCTTTGGGCGGGCAACTCGGGATAGCGAGAATAATCTGTTCAATGCGTTCTTCCCTGGCAATTTTAGGAATGTCAGTGGTAGAACCGGCCACCAGCACCCCTTCGACCATCTTGCCAATCTTATGGCGGTCATCGTCGACCAGGCAAACCGGATTCAGGTGAGTGGCCACGCTAGACTTAAGGCCTTCTTCTTCGTCGGCCTGGTTGTTGCGAATTTCGTTAATGAGCATCTGGGCGGCAGAGCCCGCACCCACAATCATGGTACGGGTCTTATTCGCCAAAGAAGCTTCTTTATAACCCGTGCGCACCAAAGACACAAAGGTACTGCGGAACATAAAGCGGAAGGCACAAATGCCCAAAAGAGCCACCAAGGTATGCAAGACCGCAAACTCTACGTACACCTGACGCTGGAACAGGTACACAAATCCGTAAGCCACCACCATGCCGCTCACCACGCCTTTGACGCAGCTCAAGTAGTCACGCTTGCTAAAGTAACGCCAAAGTTTGTTGTACGCACTAAAGAAGAGCAAACCGCCAAAGCAACAAAAGACACTGGTAACGGCAATAATCAAAAGTTCAGGACGGTCAATGCGTTCGGCAAAAAGAGGCAATGGCCAGTTGGCAAAAAGCGCAGCCGCCACCACGATAAAGGCGTCGACCGCCGCAAGCACGCGCTTACGCAGTCTAAAGCTATTGAACAAATTCTTGACTTTCTCGTTAAACATCTAATGCCCCTTTTGATACGCCAAATATAAAATAATCTTACCCTACAACATAAACACCAATCGCAAGTTTACGAATTTATCATCAAAAAATCCGTATTCCCCCATAAAGGCCATATAGGCCCCCCTGTAGCTCAACGCCGGGGCTAGAGTGTAATGCATGGGGGCGTCGTGCGTAAAACGCTTGCGAATAGTCTTGTACGGGTCATCGATACTGCTACCGGCATCGGTCCCCTTCCACAACCACTTGTTGTGGAGTCCTACGAACAAGTTAGAAAGACCGCTGAGTCCCAAGCTACTGTACACCGTCCAGTCGATGGCGAGGCTGTTGGGGCCATTGGGGTTCCCGAGCGGCTTACCCAGGTGTGCCATCTGCGCCATGGCCGTATCGTAATGGCAGTAGGTATAAGGCTCTACACGGGCGACTTCGGCAATGGTGCCAACCTGCAGCGCATGGCCACCCAAGTTGAAATCGTAACCGGCCTGCATACCCAACATGGCGGCCCAGCGGTTATTGCTGTACTTGTTCTCGTACACAGCCATGGGCGATTCCATATCGTCCAAGAAAAATTCTCCGTACAAACGGACCATGTTGAACAAACGATAATTCATGTCAAAAGCCAGGGCACCGTTATTCACCCGTTCGGTGTAATTACCCTTTTCGATGAACAAAGGAATAATCGGCACAAAAAGCCAAGGCTTGTTTTCGTTGTACAAAATCTGGATTTCGCTCATGCCCAAAGTCAAATTGCCCAGAGCCAGTTCGTAGCGGTGTGCATACAAATTACGATCGTTCAAGTTGTCTTTACTGTAGCTCCAACTGTTCACTCGCAAATCTGCATAGGCACTAAAAACGCGCAAGGGGCCGAACCGCATATCCAGGTTTAACATGTTGTATGGAAGCGCGAACTGGTTCAAGGCCAAGTTGTTGTAGTAACCAGGGCCCCAGTGCAAAACATCGCGGGCCAAAGAGGCACGCACCCAAGCGTAATTCAAATTCAAATGGGCGCGATAACGGGCATAGCTTACATAGTCCGCACCAGCATTGCCATCTTCGGTCTGCACATCAAATACTTCGCCATCAAAGCTCTTGGGCTTTTTAGCGGAATGACTTTCAGAATAAATGCGGGCATCCAAATCAAAATCCAGGGAGTCCGCATAGCCGCGCAAGTAAAGGCCACCATCAATGCCAGGCCAAATAGTATCGCCCAATACTTCGCCTCCACGGTAGTCCACACCGAACACCGGTGAGGCCGCAATGGCAAAATGGTGGGGCGTACCGCTTGCCGCCGCAATGGAGTCAGCGTAAAAGATCAGGGCGTTGCCCTCGGTCTTCGCGAAATGGCGAACAAAGTCTGCGTTGCGGCGCGGATAGGTAAAAAACTGGCGAGAATCCCCCACCGTCTGGCGGTGGTAGTCCATTAGCATCGGGAGGTAGTCCAGAGTCCGAAGGTTGCGGTTATGCTCTGTGCTGAGGACGGACTGTGCTGTAGCTAGAGATGCGAGAAGAAGCAAGCAGACTATTAAGCGTTTCATATTCAGATTCAAGATGCTGATTCCGAAACAAGTTCGGAAAGACTTGAGTGGAATGCTGATTCCGAAACAAGTTCGGAATGACTTGAGTGGGATGCTGATTCCGAAACGAGTTCGGAATGACATCAGTAGAAAAAAAGGGGTCGGCGGAGCCGACCCCTGTATAATTCAACGAATTACTTTTCGAACGGAACGAGTTCCACGCGGCGGTTCATTTCGCGGCCTTCCTTCGTTTCGTTATCGGCGATCGGCATTTCAGAACCGTAACCGATAGCACGCAGGCGGTCAGCTTCGATACCCTTCTTCTTCAAGTGGTCCACCACAGCCTTGGCTCGCTTTTCAGAAAGCTTCTGGTTCGTGGCTTCGGAACCGGTGTTGTCGGTGTGGCCCTGCACTTCCAGGTTGGCAGACTTCACCTTGCGCATCAGGTTAGCGATGTCGTTCAAGGTGGTGTAGCTCTTCTTGGTGAGCTTGGCAGAACCGGTCTGGAACTGGATACCCTTCTTGAGTTCGTCCAGGTTTTCCTTCTTATTCACGGCGCAACCCACAGTGTCAACGGCAATGCCTTCGAGGGTGTTCGGGCACTTGTCCTTAGGATCAGGCACGCCGTCCTTGTCGCCATCGAGCACGCAACCAACGCTGTCCACCGGCATGCCGGCAACGGTACCCGGGCACTTGTCCTGGCCATCGGCAACGCCATCCTGGTCGCTATCGGCAGCGCAACCGGTAGAATCAACCGTCACGCCCATGGCTGTGTTCGGGCACTTGTCCTTGTTGTCGGGTACGCCGTCATGGTCGAAGTCCATCGGGCAACCGGTGCTGTCGACACTGATGCCTTCCGGAGTATTCGGGCACTTGTCCTTGTTGTCAGGCACGCCGTCGACGTCGAAGTCGAGCATGCAACCCACAGAGTCAACCACAATGCCTTCCGGAGTATTCGGGCACTTGTCGTTAATGTCGGCAATGCCATCCTTGTCGGTATCGATGCGGTTCAGGGAATCCAGGCGGGCGCGTTCGGCAGCGTTCAAGGCAGCAGAATCAACCTGGTCGTTGTCGTCGTTCACAATCACAGAATCCTTGTCGGCGCAACCGTCGGTATTCACGGCAACACCTTCCGGAGTGTTCGGGCACTTGTCGTAAGAATCTACGACACCGTCCTTGTCGCTATCCATCGGGCAGCCTTCGGAATCCACCTTAATGCCCTTCTTGGTGTGCTTGCACTTGTCATTGGCATTGCTTACGCCATCGCCATCGGTATCACGCCACATGTCGGCACCGAAGTACCAAGTAAGGAGTGCGGCACCGGCAACGAGCGGGGTCGGAGCATAGCAGTATTCGTAGCTCTTGTTATCTTCACCCTGGAACTTGACAATGCGGTCGTTACAGCCCTTCATTTCTTCATCGCCATCATAGAACGGGTTCTTGAAGGCACGGACTGCCACTTCAAGTCCCATTGCGAAGTCGATGTTGTAAGGCAAGTGGAAGCGCAGACCCGGGGTCACAATCATAGGATCCTGGGTGGGTTCAAACTTGTACAGGCCCTTGGTCTGCAGGCGTGCTTCGCCGGAGTATTCCAAGAACACGTCCATCCAGCTCTTGGGGAGCCAGTTCACGCCAGCGCTGTAAACGAGCACCTGGGTTTCGTCCAGGTCCAGCGGGTAAACGTACTGGGCAAACAAGTTAAAGCGCCACGGCTTCGGGTTGCTGAGCTTGGTGAGGTCCGCAGTACCGACCAAACCGAGACCAAAGACCCAATCGTCGGCAGTGTACGGCTGGGTGTAGCCATTGCTGTTCAGGTACCAGGCGTGGCGGGGGCGCACACCGGCCTGGGCTTCACCCGTCGGAATATACATGTTCAGCATGGCGGCAAAGCCATACCACTTGTTGGTATCGAGCGGCAAGCGAATCTTGGACCACACGTTCAAGTCGCCACGGCTCGTGCCCCACATGTTATTATCACCAGAAGGACCGTTAGAGTTGGCGTGTTCGTAGTAAACCGGCAAGCTCACGCCCACGTCCATCCAGTTGGTCAAACCGGCATTCACGAAGAAGTTACCAGCCTGGGTGTAATCCCACCAGTTAAAGCTGTAGTCCTTGCCACCCTGGCTGTACTTACCACCACGGGCAAGGGCCCAGCCGTCAATGGCAATGTTACCACCAGTACCCACGGCAAAGTTCCATTGGCCAAGGGTCTTGGCGTTCGTCTGATGGAGACCGTCCGTGCCGCCCTCCATGCCTATCTGGGCAAAGCTGATTCCAGCAGCCAGTAGTGCAGTCCCAAGTATTTTTTTCATGTTTTGTTTCCTTCTTCGGTAACTGTGATTTTAGTCACAAATATAACAAATTCTTAAGATTTACTGTAATAACCCTTACCGTAATAGCCCTTTCCATAGTAACCATAGCCATAATAGTGGCCCGGTTCGTATTCACAGTGGTTCATCACGAACGCACAGGGTTTGTCGGCATAACGGCGCAAATTGGTCAGATTTTCCTTGATTTGGCCCAAAGAGTCGGTGCCATAGTGCACCACCATCAGGGCAAAATCCACCAGCGGGTAAATCAGTTCGGCATCGGTGACCATGCTTACCGGCGGGGTATCTACAATCACCATGTCGTATTCCGCCTTCATTTCGGCAAGCAGAGTCTTGAACGTATCGTGGCGCAACAGTTCGCTGGGCGACATCAGGCGCTTGCCGCAACCCAGTACAAACAGGTTCTGGCAGCGGGTGTCAGCCACGGCTTCACGCCAAGACACCTTATTCGAGAGCACCTCGGTCAGCCCCACGTTCTTGGAACTGCGAATCACGCCCTTACGCATATCGGCATCGATCAGCAGCACCTTCCTGCCGTTCATGGCATACACGGCAGCCAAGTTCTTAGACACAAAAGACTTACCCACACCCGGCACCAAGCCACAGACCATGAGCACCTTCTGGCCCTCGGCCATCGAAAAGTCCACAGCAGTCTGCAGCGTACGGAACGCCTCGCTTGCCTGGTCGTTCGGAGCAGCCTCCACCAACGTAAGCTTATGGCGCTTGTCGTGCAACAGGCGGTTCTTGCTTTCGGGGATTTTGGCAAACACGCTGACCTCGGTGGCGTGTTCCAGTTCCTGCGAGCTACGAATACCGTTACGCATCATGCGGAGCAAGAACACCCAGAGTACGCCAAGCATAAAGGCGGCAGCCATGGAGCAAACGAGGATGTTGAACTTTTTCGGCTTACTCTGGATCGGTTCTACCTGGGCAAAGTCCACAATACGCACGTTACCCACCTCGCCCGCGCGCACCACGCGCAGCTGCTGGATGTTGTTGAGCATGGCCGTGTACTGGGCGTTGTTCACCGATACATCTTCTTGCAGGCGGATCATTTCTTGCTGGGTCACCGGCATAGATTCCGCATTCTTTTTAAGGCGGGCCAGTTCACCGCGCAAGCGGTTCTGCTGTTTTACAATGGTCTGCACCGAGGGGTGTTCGTCTTTAAACAGGCGGGTTGCCTGCTGGCGCTGCTGTTCCAACTGGAGCAACTGGCGCTGCAAGTCCACTTCTTTATTCAGGTGCGCCTGGGTTTCACCCGACATATCGACGGAGCCAATGCTGTGGCGGTAGTCAGACAAAATTTTCTCGGAACTGTCGAGCTTGGCTTTGACGCCCGGCAACTGGGATTCCAGGAATTCCAAGGTCTTTTCGGCCTCGGCGCTACGCATCTCTACATTCTGACGCACATAGGTATTTGCAATGGTATTCAAGATGGCGGCGGCACGGTCGGCGTAGCGGTGCGAATAAGACACCCCAATCACGCCAGTCTGTTTGCCCTTTTCAGCCACCTTGAGGCCCCCGGCTAAACTGCGCATGGCAAGCAACGGATTCTTGAAGCCCACCCGGAACTTTTCGCCAACCGTCGCTTTCATGCGGCTCACGCGCATCTGCAAGGTATCGCCCGCATACAGGCATTTGAGCATCTCGCCCACCTTGCCCTCGACCAACTTGGTTTCTTCTTCATTGTAAATGGCGTAGGTGTCGTCACCGGTGACCACGGCGGTCCACTTTTCGGTGCGAGCCATGTCCGGGATAAACAGGTAATCAATATCCATGCGGCCTTCGCGGTGCAGCAAGCGGTTCAAGGCACTGGTAGGCGTCGCGGAATAGTTCAGGTGTTCTTGATCCACCACATAGCTCAGCACCAGGCGGCTCTTGATCAGTTCAATTTCGGCATCGGCCGGGCTCGAGACATCCAGGATTGCGCCCATCTCGCCCATGGCGCGGTTCGCAGCCTTGTTGCCCTTGACGTCGATCTGCAACAGGGCGTCGCTCGTGAACTGCGGACGGATCCACTGGCCAATCACAAAGCCCACAATGGCACCCACTGCCAAGAACAGGCACAAGGTGAAACGTTTTTTCCACAGAATAAACAGGGCTTCGAGCAAGGTGATGGTGTTGTTCGGCGTCTGAGCCTGTGCACCAACCACAATCGTGTTCTGTTCGCTATCGGCCATGTAAGTCTCCAAAATTTGCAAAAATCGAATTTTGGAACAAAATATAGTAAAAATTATTTAAAACTTACGGGGAGGGTACGAAAAAGGGTCGGAAAGGGGAATTCCTACCGTTTTTTATTTTCACAATAAAACATCAAATAAGATGTTCCTAGGGCATCGGCCAGTTTCTTTGACATGCGCATAGAAATGGGCCTGGCACCCCGTTCAAGCGAATTGTAATTCTGTTTCGCGAGGCCAACCTTTTGGGCCAACTGCGCCTGCGTAAGCCCCGCATTGACACGCATTATTTTCAAAGCCTTGGCAGGATCAATCCTTTTTTTCGCCTTCTTGTACCAGTCCATTCCTTCCACCGGCTCAAGAACATCATCGTCATCTTCGATACGGACGGAATCCGGGAACAACGCATCCAAAAAGGCAATGACGGGTTTCGGAATATTCTTGCCCGAGACCTTGAACGACACCGGTTCATCAGTGTTCTGCATAGGGGGCGCTTCCACGACTGCCTGCATAAGTAACCTCAATAATGCATAATAAATATATATTACTTTTTATTACTTGTCAACAACACTAAATATTATGAAAAACAAATCTAGACACTAAAAAATGAAAAACGTGCAATCAACTGATTGCAAAGTTTGTAAAAAAAACGGGCGTTCCCTGCTACGCAGCCCCTTTTTACCCGCCTAAGGGCCGAGCGCGGGACCCCAGCGGCCCTCCCGGCCCTACGGGCTTCGATCTCTAACGCGGGAAAGGTCTTTTAAAGCCCTCATTTGCAAATTTTTTAAACACACTTGCAGACATCGCAATAGACTCATCATACCAGAGCTCTGACCACGCATAACGACGCAATCCGTTATACATATCCGCAACATAATTTTTTTCAGATGACGCTCTTTGAGCAAGGTCCCTTTGAATGGCCTCGAATTCATCATTTACAGAGTCTTTTGAAGGGTCTTCTTGGTCAATAACAGCAATAAAAGATGTGCAATAACGCCTCTCACATTCATCTTCATTTATTGATGGAACTATTTTCTTTTCAAACGTCCGATAGCTTTCAGCAGCTTTAAGTTGCACATTAGTTTTTAAAACTTCACATAGCCACTTATTTTCATCAATAAGCAATTGAGCATATTCCTCACAAGGTTTATTTTCCTTATACGGACACTCCACTTTTTTCAAATCCATGTTTTTTTCAGAAACAAGATTCTTAAAACCGGATTTAAATTCAACAAAATAAATAAATTTTCCAACAACGAAAGTCCCATCTACAGAAGTCGGGGCATTTGTTGTGAATAAACTTTTAGTAATTGCATCAAAATTCCAACCGCATGTTGGTGAATCTACAAAAAAAGTTCCATGATCAGATTTTGAAAGTTGGGAAATTGGCTGCCAAGCATTTGAATATTTACTTTTAAAGAAGGCGTCTACATTTCCTTTCACTACAATTGACATAATCACTCCTTGTCTTCGGCAAGAAGTAAATCATACTCCATTTTCATCACAGAAAACGATTTCAAAAAATCGGCATAAATAGATTTTAAATCATCGTTTACATTTTCAAAAGTAACTCTATCTCCATTTTTCTTCGCTTGATAGAAATTGCTTATATTTCTAATTTTGTATTTCCTTGTCATCGCATCAATAGCCAACATAAAATTTTGACTATGCGTAGTAAGCAACACATGACATCCAATTTCATTAATCAAAAGTACAACTAGTTCTGCAAATCTATTTTGCCATTCTGGATGCAAATGGCATTCTGGCTCATCTAAAATCAAAAGAGTCTTCGAATCTAGCATTCCTCGTTCCAGCAAGATTTTCAAGATCGAAAACATTTTGGAACCTGTTGCAAGATTAGACAATTTTAATTTGACATTTTCGTCATTTGTATAATACGTTTCCTCCCCTTCTTTTACAAAAGAACCTGGTAGGACTTCGTCTATTTTATTCACAATCTTTTTGTAATTTTCAGATAAAACAACCTGCTGCCAAAGATTGTCTTGCCCAGGTCTTTTAAGTTCTCTTCTCAAATCCTTCCTATGATTCAATATCCATTTGGTAATAATAAAGGAATCCCCTTTAATCTTAGAATCATCAGACATGTCCCAAATGGTATCATCTTCAATCACATAAGGATCATCAACAAAAACAACATTATTGTATGGTGATTTCTCAAAAACAAAATCATCTTTCTCTTCAAGAGACCAATCTTTTAATCTTAAAGAAAAACATTTATGGCCATCATCAGAAACATCTATAGAAACCAAACATGAAGGGTCTTTCGCAGGCGCAAGCTGAGAAGAAAACTCTTTATCTAAATGCGCCAATACAGATTGTTTGATATACTTTCTGAAATCAGGGTCTCCATTAATATTTGAGACAATATGTCTTATCAAAGCAAGAGCTTTATCTTTATCCTTATTAAACTGCTCAGCAGAATATCCACCATCATTAGACAAGGAATCCAAAATAGCCCACGATTTAGATTTTTGCATTTGAGGATCATAAGACAGCGACTCTAATGCATTCGCCAATTTCTCTATAAAGCCATCAATCTCATCTATCGCAAGATTTTTAATTTTCTTTGTATCAAAAAAAAGATCCAAAAGCACTTCGTCAACATCAAGTTTTTTCAATTGATACTTAAAAGAAAACGGAAAAATACTAGAAATACCATTTAATTGCTCTATTGCATAATAGAATCTATCAACAACAGCATCTACCTCATAATTCGATACGGATTTAATCAACGCAAAGGCAACCTTGCCAATAGTAGATTTACCACTATTATTTGAGCCTGTTATCACAGTAAGCCCATCTATATTAATAGATGATTTAGCTATGATTCCCACGTTATCCAATTCAATTTGCATTACTAAAGTCCTCTTCTATCAAAGAATATAAAAAAAAAGGACCGTTCCGCCTATTGAAGTCCCAATAAACATGCCAAAAGAGAACGAACAGGACGCCTAATTATACCCATTCCTGACAAGGAAAATCATCAGCATATTCAACTCCAGGAAGAGCAACCCGAACAACGCGCAATTGAAACAACCTTGTCATAGAGCGGAATGATTATAGAGGTAAAATGCTCTTCACAATTCATCTCTTACATTTTTTTCAAAAAAACTAATCTGCATAACTCAAATTGACGAACATATGATAAAATTCCAATTCATTTTCATGAGTGTTTTTCAAAACCTTAATTGACGCATTTCCAAATTCATTAGAGATATCTTTACAAGACAAACATTTAAAATTTGGCGGATACACGACATCTGAATTATTGGATGTTTTTTGAGCAATTATTTTCCAATGATTCAAAAAATCAGAATTATTTCCTTCATAATACATTATATTAACGATAATCCTCTTAGAAGAATCGTAATGGTATGTTTTCAAAATATGTTCTTGGACATTTTTACAGAAAGAATCACAGCGTACAGCCTCAACAACAACAGAATATGTATCAAAATTAAATACAAAATCCAACTCACCGGCTTGTTTCTTTGATGATGACAATCCTTGATGCGATTGATCCTTATCTATTTCGTAATTTAAAGTCCGTAAATAAGATTCAAGTGTTATTTGAATCAAATCAGTTTTATTATCTTCTGGCAATTGTTTTAGCGTTTGAATCTTACCAAGAATCTTATTCAAGCAAAAACATATAGAATGGATAATAAAAATGCCAACATTTTCTCGATGCTTACACACGACGTCCGGCAAGACTTTAAATCGATCTTCTTTACTTAAACATAGAATATCCTTATAAGAGCTAGCTAAGCGAGAAATTTCATTCTCTGCAGGAATACTTTTCTTAAGCGCTTCATATTCCAACTTTTCCTTTTCAGATGGTCGAATTGCATTACATACTTTAAAGGCCTCTATATCACGTCCCTGATTAAGCAGACAAGCAACAACTGGTTTCGCAAATTCCAAAACAGCACGATAATCATCTTCCACAGAATTATAGAATTGATAAAGTTTATCACCATCCCCCATCTTTTCTAAAAGGCTCGACTTCGCATAATACAAATACTGAAGACCATCATAAGATATTTTCTCATTTGCCGACATCTTATTTTTTGTAGCACCAATTAGCGAATCGCATTGTTTTAGCAATTCTGCATAATTACATATGTTTTCCAAATAAAAAACAGATATATAAAGTGCAAAAGACTTGTACTTCAAGGCAAAATAATCAGAATCTTGGCATCTAATCCTTTTCACAATTTTTTGAGCGTCCTCATTCTTCCCATTCTTCATATACATCAGAGTCAGCAAAAAGCTCCGCTCATTTTCCAAACTAATCAATTTATCTCTATATCGTCCATCTGGATCCATATAGGGGCACTTGTATTCAAGCAAGCCCTTTTCATCATTATGCCAGAACATGCTGTAAAGCTTTAAAACCTGAGCATTCAGTACAAACGGAGCAATAATTTTGCCCTTAGCCCTATGAGCAATGCTTTTCTCCAATTTGTCAAAAAGTTTATCTGCAAATTCAATGTTAATTCGAGAATTGTAAACATCTTGTAAGAAGGAAATGTAGTCATCAAAAAAAGAAATTGACTTTTCGACATCTGTTGAGAAATCCATTAATTTTTTTAAAAAAGATTGATCCGCTTCATCAGCCAACAAATTATACGCCCGGACCATCAATTTCAAATCATCGCCTTTTGACATGGCTGATAATATTTTTTCCCGGTTTGGTGCAGAAAAAAGATTTAACGTTTCAACAATCAATGGGAAAAGTTCAGTACTAAAGTCTAGTCCCCAATGAGATTCATACAACGAGTCAAAAATCGCTATTTTTTTCTCTTCGATTTTATTTACAAAGCAATTCTGGAGAATCTTTACAATACAATCTTCTAATGCCGCAATTTTCTCATTCGGCTCATACATACGCCATTTTAAATAAACAGAACACAACAATTTCAAATGCAGCCGAAATTTCTTAGGGCTAGAATATTTCTTGTCAAAGTCATTCTCTTTTTCGTCATACTGGAGATAGTCAAAAACATCCAAACAAAAATCCGTTAACTTGTCTTTTCCATACAACTGATCAAAGAACTGATTCCATTCAAGCGAGTCAATTTCGTTCCATTCGTTCCAATAGTTAAACTTTTCATTTTTTAGAATTGAATCTTCATACAAAGACATTATCAAATCAAAACATTGATTTTTCTCCGTTTTATCAGCCTTTGTGTAAAAAAAGAATAAATAGTTAAATTCGCATATTTTTATTCGCTGTATACGTTGAATCCATATATCCTTGGCGTTTTCAGCACAAATATCTAAAGCCACTTTTGTAAAATTTATAGTCGGCCTTTCAAAGAAAGGAAACGAACAAATCCTTTCAAACACATTTTTGTATAACGCAGACCACTTACTATTGTATATTCCTTCAATTAAGAACATCAGTAAAAAAGACGCATCACGATAGTTTTCTTTGATTAATAAATTCTTTTCACAAAACAAATCAGTATATTTCCTGATAAGCGAAAAGGGAATGAGCTCATCAGTAGGTTGCTTATTAAAAGAATCCTCGCACAAGCATAGAAACGAGCAAAAGAAAATCAGACCATATCGTTTATCATCAATAAATGTTAGCAAATGAGTCGGATTGGATCGAGCCAAATAAAAAATGGTCTGATATAGCAAATATGGTCTATTTTCAAACAATTCTAAGACTTTAATTGCTCCCGGACACTTTTGAGAATGAATAAGCAATGACTGCAGTAATTTTACATAATCTTCACGAATAAAGATATCTAAAAAATCAACACCCCTTCCACGATTTGAAAAAATATTCAGCCATTGAACAAATGGTTCTTTTGACATTATTGTGTAGTCTGACAAACCATTTTTCTTTATAATGTCATTTGCAGAATAAAAAGAGCAAAAACTCAAATCTTCATTTAGTAAAAATTTCTCATTCTCATGAGCAGCATCTAAATCTGACTCACTCTCCAATAGTTCTTTTGCCGTTTTTATATACCGTTCTTGATACCATTCTGAGAGATTTTCAAACATTTCTGGGCAGAAGACAAACTTTGTCGCAAGCAACCATTTTTTAAGAGATTCTGCATCATTTGATGGATCATTCTCTTGGAACAACGAATATAAAATATGCATTGACAGAGATTTCGAGTTAACTTCATTCTCAATCAACCACAACCTAAAAATATATTTATCCCCATCTTTCAATATTTTATAATCAAGCAATAAACTTTGTAATTCCGGCATTTGCGGATAGAATTTTTTAAACTCATCATAAATTGAATCAAATATTTTCGTAGATACTTCACAATTTCTAGAATCTTCGTGTCCATATTTTTTGACCAAGAATTCTAAAAAACGAAAATTCACCAACAGATCGTCATCTTCAATATCTTTAGGAATTTCAACATCATCCCCCGAGAACAAACGTAAAATTGCTCCAGAAATTTTTATTTGCCCAAAGATTTTTCTTAACCAAAATCGACTAAGCAAATACTCAAGAGAAACTCTTGTTTGATGTATTCGATTATATTCATCAATATCCGCCAGCACCAAGTCGGCATTTAAACCAACTTTATTTTCAGAAGCAAGGATTATTCTTGCAAAAAACAAAGCCGAATCCCACGCTAATTCAACATATTTTTCTTTTGGATGAGATTCATGCCAAATCAAATACGAATTGATTAAGCGACAATCTTTCTGTACAGTAAAAAAGTCTATCATTTGTAAATCATCCTTTGCAGAAGCCTATATTAGCCCTCTTTCATTATTTTACTATACAAGATTCATCATAAACAAAAAAAGTAATTCATCCAATTTCTCAATAAATTTTTTTAATAATTTTTTCCAATTCTTGTTTTATCGTGCCTATAGACGTATGTATTGTAAGTTGCGTTAGAGAAGCAACATCCAAAAAAGTTTTCATTCGTTCAATAGATGGTTCTGCAAAAGAGAATGTCGGAGTTCTAAAGGCAAATCCATATGGATTATAGCGGGTAAAATCATTTTGCTTCATGTACAAATCCATATATGGCGAAAAGAAAAAAGATGGTGCTAAATTATATACATGGTTTAGTGCATATTGAGATATTTCATTTCCGTCTCTAATTATAAAATCATAAGCGAGCCCTTCATAAACGTAGTTCTCACAAGTAGGATAGACCAAACCTGTGTTACGGTCTTTTGAAAAACACACAAAAGAGCTCTGACATTTTTTTGATAGAACATCATCAAATACCCCACACATTATAAAGCCGGAAACTTCAGGTCGATCAATCCATCGAGTTAAGGGTGTCGCCTCTTGTTCTTCGCGTTCACATTCTGACGCATACTCCTCATTTGTATAAGCATTTATTAAACCTATACATTTTTTTTCATTTTCACTAAGTTCTCGATTTAAAAAATCATATATCCCTGTTATTCGATCTTGATATTCGACATTTCCAAATGGTCCGACAACGTCTACATCGTAAAGATTTCCATCTTTATTGACCTTCACATAAAACTTCGGATAAGCCTTGTGAATTACCCTTACTAAGTACTGTTCAAATTCCTGCATGTTCCACTCCTTTGTCTATCAAAAATTTTGCCGCATTATAAACAGTATTATACACGTCCCTCAAATCATCCTCGAAATTAGCATATGAATATTTTTTTTGCCATGCAGCGGTTCGCATATAATGGCGAATTTGATGATTTTTATTTGCATACCTCAATTCGTTCCACCAAAACATCCTCATCGTTTGCAAATGAATACTAACAAGGGGTCTTTGCGCAAAAGGGATTTTTTCAACATATCCACATTCACTAGCCAATAGTTCTAGATTGTGCCCAGAATTATGTTCTCTTTTATTGCCGTAGCGCAAAGACCTAAACATGGCTTCACAAGCAACTCCAGCGAGATATATTGCCGCCTGTAAATTTGAATCCTTTAGCAGCGGGACCGCCGCTATATGTTTTTTAGCGCAGTCGGCTAAATCTTTAGGTTTCCATTGATCAGTTCGAGCCATATTATCCTTTTCTAAGACTTACTCTAGTAATATAATCTTTTTCTGGAGTGATAGACGCAAGCAGGGACCCCATAAACGTCATAACGAGGGCGTCAGCCCCTCGTTATGACGTTCCTGAGCTTTAGCCCGCTTTCGTTTTCTTCTTGAGTCCTATTGCACCGATATTTTTTGTGGATATGCCAGCTGAATATTCCGGCGGAAATAAACAGGTATTCCGGAATGGCGGAAACCGCCTAGCCGGGATATAGGGAACCTCTTTAATAGCTCTAATCCATTCAGTCAATTTCAGAGCGTTGGGATCGCGCGGGATATCTCCGACTCATTCGCGCGAGCAATTCGCAAACAAGCATATTCAAATGCTAAGAGAGCGGAACAGCACAAAACATCTGGTCTTATCCGGCCATAAGCATTCTCCCTAACACAAAATTAATCATTAGAAAGGACTGTTTTCTTTTGACCGGTACGCCGGTTTCCTTTACTCCGGTTTCATGGAGTAATTCACTCCGGAGATAACGTATATTTTCTTTCGCAAATTCCTCTAAGGGGGTAAAAAAATAGGATGTTCCAATTTTTAGATTTGAAATAACCACAAATCAACCTAAAAGAAGAGCATCCTATGGATAACAATATAATCAAAATTGACGAGGAAAATCTCAAGAACGACCT
>JAEEGG010007811.1_pt1 | contig 24499 bp, 19 predicted proteins | sample 9134161 | NCBI WGS metagenome assembly JAEEGG01 (sample SAMN16246543, study PRJNA631951) | gut metagenome | biome: gut microbiome; feature: rumen; material: CR-attached | host: Bos | place: Iran: Karaj | collected 2018-10
TTTCAGGGTTGCAAGCCATTCCTGTTCGGAGCCCGTGAAACCGTATTCCTTTGCGATTTCGTAGGCGGACATACCGTTCGACCCGTTTGTGCCGTTAGTACCGTTTGTTCCTTTCAGGGTTGCAAGCCATTCCTGTTCGGAGCCCGTGAAACCGTATTCCTTTGCGATTTCGTAGGCGGACATACCGTTCGACCCGTTTGTGCCGTTAGTACCGTTTGTTCCTTTCAGGGATGCAAGCCATTCTTTTTCGGTGCCCGTGAAACCGTATTCCTTTGCGATTTCGTAGGCAGACTTGCCATTCGTTCCGTTAGTACCGTCCGTTCCGCTGGTACCGTTTGTTCCGTTAGTGCCGTTCTTACCATTCTTACCGTCTGCACCATCTTTGCCGTTCGCGCCATCGGCGCCGTTTTTTCCGTTAACGCCATCTTTTCCGTTGTTGATAATTCCGATGGTATCGCCGTCACAGACGATTGCAAAGCCAGATTTGTCCTTCAGCACCTTGGATTCGCAGCGGTACTGGATGGCTTCCTGATCGTTCATGGCAATCCATTCGCCTTCGGAACAGATGTACATCGTGGCTTCGGGCTTCACGAAGTTCATGGTTCCTTCGGTTTTATCGTTACAGTCTTCTGGATCTAGGGAACTGACGATACTGAGATTGTCGTTAGTGATAGTTTCTTCGTTGCTACAAGAGGTAACGAAGATTGTGAATGCTGCACACATTGCAGCTGTTGAAAGGCGCTTGATAAACACCATATTCTCCTTATTTTTTTTGACGCCAATAATAGAAATTTTTGTTTACAATTGTGCTTTTTTTGCGTTTTGTATGAAAAAAACAATTTTACCCCTTACAACTGGAGTCGGATTAGTCTAATTTATGCATCGAAAATGATTATTCGGGAATCCATAGGTAAAAAACAGCATGCTCTAGTGAAGTCTGCACTCAAGGGTTTTGTTTTTGCAGCTCTTTCCGCGATTTGTTACGGTACGAATCCGCTGGGGGCGTTGCATCTGTATGCCCAGAATTATTCTCCCGAGACGGTTCTCTTTTACCGATTCTTTACAGCGGCGCTCTTGCTTTTAGCGGTGATGCTTGCGAGGGGTTCTCGTTTTAAGATAACGCTTCGCGAGTGTGGGGCGCTTGTCGCTTTCGGTTTCTTATTTGCGGTGAGTTCGCTTACGTATTACGCCTCGTTCAAGTACATGGATGCGGGGCTCGCTTCGACGCTTTTGTTCCTTTACCCGCTCGAAGTTTCTGTACTTATGGCGATTTTCTTCAAGGAAAAAATCAAGTTATGGACGGTCGTCTCGATTGTGGTCTCGATGGCGGGTATCGCCCTCCTGTACCGTGGTGGTGACGGTGTGGCGTTGAGTACGGTGGGACTTGCGCTCGTGTTTGCGTCTTCTATTTCGTATGCGGTGTACATGGTAATGGCAAACCGCATCAACTTGCAGATGGGTTCGGTGAAGATGACTTTTTATGCCATCTGCTTTTGCCTCGTGTTCTTGTTACTCTATTCTGTAACGCTTGGTTCTGGGCTTCCGCCGGTGCTTACCGAAGCTACTTCATGGGGCTGGGGCTTTATGCTTGGCCTTGTGCCGACGGTGCTTTCACTGATTTTTATGGTGAAGGCTGTAAAAAGCATAGGGTCTACTCCGACGGCAATTTTGGGAGCTTTGGAACCCGTGACGGCAGTGAGCATTGGTGTACTTGTCTTTGGTGAAATTCTCACTAGCCGCCTGATTGCAGGAATTATTTTAATTCTCGGCTCTGTGGTGCTGATTGCTGTTAAGAAGAAGTAATGGTTTGCTATATTGCAGTCATGCTTCGTTTGTTCTTGATTACTTTGTTGTCGCTTGTGGCGGTGGTGTTTACTTCGTGCGATAGCGGTACCTTGAATCCGCCTCCGGAGGGGTACGATCCCGATGGCAGGTGCAGTGCCGGGAAAAATCAGATTTTGCCAGAGAAAGAGTGGGGCTCTTTGCTGGCTCGCTGCGATACGGTCTTTATTCGCGATACGGTGATTGTTTATGGCGATACCGTTTACGAAGATACGGTGGTTACAAAACATGACTATATCGGATTCAAGTATTTTGACCGGTTTACTGATAACTACGATACGCTAGTGGGCATACGCGTCGACGAGCTGCCTGGGGACCATTATCGTTGTGGCAATCGCCCTGTTTACTGTGACCTGGATTCCTCGCAAAAAACGTTTAGTTGTCAAACTGGCATATTTTGTTATAGTGTTCAGTATTCATACGAGTACGCCCAAGCAGAAGTGGTGGCGCTCCCAAATCCACCGGAAATTTGGGTTCCTGAGGGGCATGAGATGGGGTCCATGTTGTGCAATCATTCTGGTTTCAAGTGCGTGCACGACCGGATTTATCGCGATACGAAGCATTTACCGATACTTTACAAGGACGTTTACGATACGACCTTCCTGAATTATGGTCGTGATGCCTGGACGGACTATGTTCCTGCCGTCAATGCGCCTCCCTTCGACACCTCGGCATTCCGTAAGGCGCTTGATACGCTGGATTCCCGAAAACCGATTTTTGGAATGGATTCCTTGTTTACAGGGTACTTTATTACGGTTGATGGCTTGCCGGAATGGGCGGAAAAAGGTCACCGGAGCCATTGCACAAAACAAGGGGACAAGACCGTGTGTACAACAGCCGTAGAGGTGGTGGGGTCTCTTTTAGGCAGTTATCCGACTGTTTATGAAAAAGAACCGTTTTTCCTTGAAAATAAACTGAAAAAGCCTCTCGAAAAAGATACCGTTATCACCTGGGTCTTGCGCTACAATTATCTCGGTGGATTTTTTGAGGGCGATAGTGATTCGCTGACCATTTCGACCCTGTTTAAAGGGAAGTAAATTTCGGCGGCTTGACTCAGAACGATGGGTGTTTTGACTCTATGCGGGCGGTGTAGAATCCGTTCGGTTTATTTTGGGCAAAATAAAGAAAAATTTTTTCAAAAAAAATAAACTTACCCCTTGCTTTTTAAATTAGATTTATCTAACTTATGTATTAGACGAGTCTAACTTTGATTGCCATTCGGGTTCGACAAGTCTGGTTGAGTAAAATCCAATTCCCTCTTGTGTCTCTTTGGGAACAGCAGCGCCTCGCATCATTCAGGTTACCTCGATGCGGGGCGTTTCTGTTTTTCTATATTGAAATACATGCAATGCATTTGTTCAATATGCAATAAAGAATTCAATGACAAGGTGGGAATGTCCCCGATGGAAAGCAACCTTGCCATCCGTTACCGCAACAAGGTCGGGAACATTTGTCCCGAATGCCAGGCGGAAATCGCTTCGACAAAGCGGGGGAGATGGCGCCTGTTCTTCTGGAACCTGAAAGTCTCGCTCTACTGCCTGCGCTTTCTCTCGATATTCGCGATCCCGTTTATCGCATTTATTATTTTGCTTGCGTTGTATGTTTTATAAGCTTAAATCAACATCATCTACGACAGTTTTACTGATGTCATTCTCGACCGAAGGGAGGGAATCTATTTTAGAATGCCTATCTGGATTCCGTCAGTCGCCTAAGGCTCCTTCCAAAATGACTATCGACTAACCACTAATCACTAATCACGGTCTATTATGGATTTTATTACACTTGCAAAAGAACGTTACAGCTGCCGCAAGTTCAGCGACAAGGCTGTAGAACCTGAAAAACTCTCCCTCGTGCTCGAAGCGGGACGCCTTTCTCCGACGGCCGTGAACGGCCAACCGGTGACCGTGAAGGTACTCAAGTCCGAGGCCGCCATTGCCAAGCTCCGCGGCATTACTCGCATGGCCTACAATGCTCCCGTGGTGCTTATGGTCTGCTACGATAAGGACAAATGCTATTCTCCCGTGACCTATCACGACGATTTTGTGAGTGGCGACATGGATTCGAGCATCGTGACGACTTCGATGATGATGCAGGCCACCGACTTGGGCCTTGCGACCTTGTGGGCTCGCGGCTTCAACGCCTCTGAAATCGAAAAGGCCTTCGACTTCCCGGCAAACCTGAAACTCGCATGTTTCTTGGATGTTGGCTACGCCGACCCCGCCGAAGGCGGCCCCTCGCCGCGCCACCCCGTGCGCAAGCCCATGAGCGAATTCGCCGAAGAAATTTAATATGCGTTTACTTTTTCTTGCTCTTGCCCTAGCATCTGCTGTTCATGCGATAAATTGTACCGATGCGATTATGTCGTATTACAAAGGGTGGTACGGCATATATTTTGATTTAGATGACGCTGTTTTGGACAGTTCCTATAAACAGCATCAGGAAAGCTATGCAACTACAAAATACATAAGAGAAAAAAATATCATCAAACAAATCTATTCTGATTATTGGAATGGAGAATACTTCCAAGAATCTAACTCTATATATGTCATTAACGATCTTTCTGCACCGATTGATTCCGGCGTGGTGTATCAGAAAAGTTATTTAGGAGACACCTTGTTTGTCGAGGCTATTATTAAAGAATATGTTCCCAAAAAAGAAGGCGTTCGAACTACAAACATGACAATGAAGATTCTTAAGGATTGGTTGCTTCTTGCTGGAGAGGAACATGAGCCGTGGAAGGAAGACATTTCGTCTGTGGGGTATATCGAACTATTTGTGAAAAATGATACCTTGTTCAGAATTCATTATGGTTCTAATGATGGGACCTCTTTTGATACAACAAAATTTCAATTTGATTTTGCTTCGGAAACGGATGATCATGTCTGCCGAAGCTTTTATAAGGAGTATAGTTGCAGTGGATATTGTACCGATGAACATGGAAATGCGATTCATAATGGGGATGTGCAACAATTGGCTGATTGGACCGTCATCGAAAATGATTCCGGTTTTGTGGTTGGATACGGGGATGACGATGATTTAATGCAGTATTTCATGGTGTATCGGGATGGAAAGCCTACATCGATTGCGAAGCCGTTGGTTAAACGTCCGAATTCTGTGCGCCATACGCCGTACTTTGACCCCAAGGGCCGCAAACATTCCAAGACTCTACCTTACAGGGTGATGTTCTAAGGCCTAATTTGACGCCTACGGCGTCCGCGGCTGCGGCTCAAAAATGCAAAAACAAGTTTTTGCGCTTTGTTCGCCTTGCACGCTTTTTCTATATTTGGTACGGAAAATTTTAAAAAGGAATAAAAATGCGTTCTTTTAAATTTGTTTCTCGTGGTCTTGCAGCCGTTTTGGTGACAGCCGGTCTTGCTTCTGCTCAGTTGATGAACACCAAGAGCATGGATGTGATCCGTGTTGAAAAGGTTGGTATTTCTGCAGGTAAAATCGATAGCCTTGCCAAGATGCTCGGCGAACAGCAGCTCCGTGGCAAGAAGATTGATGACCAGACCATGACTCAGCTCCGTTATGCAGTGATTGACAACTTGGTCGGCCAGGAACTCATCAAGCTCGAAGCCAAGAAGATGGGTATCAAGGTTTCTCAGGGTAAGGTTGACAGCTTGACCAAGCTCTTCAAGTCCCAGTTCCCCAGCGAAGATGCCTTCCAGAAGGAACTCAAGAAGTCTAACACCACCATGGCCCAGTTCAAGGAAAAGATCGAAGACCAGCTGAAGAGCGAAGCGATTCTCGAAAAGAAGGTCCCGTATCCGAAGGATCCGACTGAAAAGCAGAAGGAAGCATTCTGGGAACTCAACAAGTCCAAGGTCCAGATCAATGACTCCATTAGCGGTGCCCGCATCGTGATTTACACCAAGGGCAAGTCCAAGCAGGAAATCGAAGACGCCAAGGACATGCTGAAGGGCCTTGCCGCCCAGGTGCGTAGCAAGAAGGCTACCTTTGCCCAGCTCGCCGCCATGTACAGCGATGACCAGACTGCCAAGAAGACTGGCGGTGTCATGAACAAGTTTGTGGCCAAGTCCAAGGGCGATGCCTTTGTGAAGGCCGTGAACAAGATCAAGGTGGGCGAAATCACCGAAGTTTACACCGATAAGGACGGCGTTGCCATCTTTATGCTGACCGAAAAGAACGACGGTAAGTACGAAAGCTACAAGCACCAGATCGACTACATTCTGCGAGTGCAGGCTGAACAGGATCGTCAGAGCCAGCTGAAGGCTTACCTCGACGGTCTCGGAAAGGTCTACAAGGTGCAGTACCTGGATGCCAAGTACACTCCGCCGCAGGCTATCGGCGCTAGCAAGTAGAACTTATTAATTAGATCTTTGAACTTAGAAATGGTGTCATTCTGAGCGAAGCGTAGCGAAGTCGAAGAATCTAGTCTGGCTTATTAGATCCTTCGATTTCGACCCTGCGGTTCTCCACTCAGGATGACACTTCTAGTAGAACAACTTGCTTTTTGAGGTGAATTGAATGGCATTCAATACGACGCACACCGGGCTGATCGATTTGCGCACGCGCATCGATAAGCTCTGGGGGTATCTTTGACTTAGAAGCCAAGACTGAAGAACTTTACGTTTTGGAAAAGGACTCCGCCGACCCGAACCTGTGGAATGACCAGGAAAAGGCGCAGTCCATGATGAAGAAAATCGGCAATCTGCGCGCCCTGCTGGACTCGTGGAAAGAAGTCTCGCAGAGCTGCGATGACTTGGCCGAGCTTTACGAAATGAGCAAGGCGGAAGAATCTGCTGATTTGACGGCATCTATCGATTCCGATATCGCAGAACTCAAGTCGAAGATTGAGGCGATGGAATTCAAGAAGATGCTGAATGGTCCGGACGACGCCTGCGCATGCCTGCTTTCCATTCACCCGGGCGCAGGTGGCACCGAGTCCCAGGACTGGGCGCTTATGCTCTTCCGCATGTACACGCATTTCTTTGAACGCGAAAACATGGACTTCAAGGTGGTCGACTTCCAAGAAGCAGAAGACGCTGGCCTCAAGAGCGCGACCATCGAAGTCACTTGTGAAAACGCTTACGGCTTGCTCCGTTCGGAAATCGGCGTGCACCGCTTGGTGCGCATCAGCCCCTTCGATGCCAACGCCCGCCGCCACACGAGCTTTACCGCCGTGTACCTGTACCCCGAACACGAAGATATCGAATTCGATTTGGATATGGCAGACGTGCGCGTGGATACTTACCGCAGTAGCGGTGCCGGTGGCCAGTACATCAACAAGACGGACTCCGCCGTGCGTATGACGCACTTGCCTACAGGTATCATGGCGAGCTGCCAGACTGAACGTAGCCAGATTCAGAACCGTGAAACCTGCTACAAGATGCTCAAGACCATGGTCGCCGAACATTATCGCTTGGAAGAAGAAGCCAAGCGCGATGCCCGTATGGCCGAAAAGAAAAAGGTCGAATGGGGTAGCCAGATTCGTAGCTACGTGCTGCAGCCTTACCAGTTGGTCAAGGACTTGCGCACCGGCGTCGAAACCTCGGATACCGCAGGCGTCCTCGACGGCAAAATCAAGCCGTTCATCAACGCGTACCTCTTGAGTACAAGCGAAGGCCAGAAGTAGTTTATCGTTGGCTGTAGAAAGTTTGAAGTGGCGGGCAAAAGTCCGCCATTTTTCTTTTACTTCAAGTTGTACTTTTCCTTGAGGGCGATGCGCTCTTCTTCGGAAAGGCTCTTCAAATAGGACTTCCAACCGGGGCAGAAGTTGATGTGGAATCGCCAAAAGCGCCCGATAAGCGATTTGGGATTCTTGTCGTATTGGGCGCGGAATTTGCAATTTGCACAGGCCATAGCGTAGCTCCTTTTTTATAAACATAAAAAATCTCTGCAGTTTTCTGCAGAGATTTTTCTCAAATGGGAGATCCCGGCTCAAGGCCGGGATGACATTGGGCGAATTACTTCACCTTAATTGCACCTCTTTCGAGTTTAATGGTGAAGTTCGTGACATCACAGACTTCAGACGGACCCCAGTACTGGATCGGACCCGGATAGGTGTAGGATTCAGTCTTGGCCCAAACTTCGCGGTTCTTGGCGAAGAACTTGAACGGAGCACCGTCGAGTTCAACGAGAGCCTTCTGGATCACCGGCTTGTCGGCACCGTGACGACGTTCGATGTTCATCATCATGGTGATAGGAATGCCACCGGCAGTCCACTTTTCGATACCCTTGGTCAGGTCACGCACAGAGCTCATGTAGCCGTTCATCTTGTTGAAGGCGAGCACAGAAGCGGTGTAACCGAGGCTGTAGCAGTAGTCGGCGTCGAAGTTCGACGGAGCGGCGCAACGGCCTTCGTAACCGAAGAAGTGGTTGAGGGCGGAGAACTTGCCCTTGAAGTTCTTGCGGCTCTTGAGTTCCTTCTTCACCATTTCGATGACGAGCTTTTCGGTTTCGATGAGGGAAACCTGCACGTTGCCGTGGCTGTCGCGGTCGAGCATCAGCTGGCCCTGAGTGGTGGAGGGGAGGCTCTTGAGGACTTCAGCAGATGCCTTGGAAATCCAGTTGCAGAGCTTTTCAACCTTAGCGGCGGTGTCGAGGCCTTCGACTTCCTTTTCGTGGTGGGCGAGGGCTTCAGAGAGTTCAGAAATGAGCACGCCGACATCCGGGATGAATTCGAGGAGGCCTTCCGGAATCAGGCAGACGCCGAAGTTCTTGCCGTCAGCAGCACGGGCAGCAACGATGTCTGCAACGTACTTGATGACCTGCTTGAGCTTCATCTTCTTGGCCTTGACTTCTTCAGAAATCAAGCAGATGTTCGGGTGGGTCTGGAGAGCGGCTTCGAGAGCAATGTGAGAAGCGCTACGGCCCATGAGCTTGATGAAGTGCCAGTACTTCTGAGCGGAGTTGGCATCGCGCATGATGTTGCCGATGAGTTCGGAATAGGTCTTGACGGCGGTGTCGAAACCGAAGGAGGTTTCGATGTATTCGTTCTTGAGGTCACCGTCGATGGTCTTCGGGCAGCCGCAAACTACGCAGCTTGCGCCGTTGGCCTGGAAGTATTCACCGAGAACAGCAGCGTTGGTGTTGGAGTCGTCACCACCGATGATCACGATAGCGTCGAGCTTCTGAGCCTTGGCAACAGCCATGCACTTCTTGAACTGTTCTTCAGTTTCGAGCTTGGTACGGCCGGACTGGATGATGTCGAATCCACCAGTGTTGCGGTAGGAGTCCATGATCTTTTCGTTAATCACGATGAACTTGCCGTTTTCGAGGCCAGACGGACCGCCGAGGAAGCCGAGGAGTTTGGAATTCTTGCTGATGCTCTTGATACCGTCGAAGATACCCGCAATCACGTTGTGTCCACCAGGAGCCTGGCCACCGGACAGAACAACACCCACGTTGAGAGCCTTACCGGCAGCAGCCTTGGTAGCCTTCTTCATGGAAATGTACGGTGCACCGTAGGTGTTCGGGAACAGAGCCTTGATCTTGGCCTGGTCGCGCACGGATTCGGTAGCCTTGCCCTTGTTGAGGACGACTTTGAGAGCGCCGTCGCGGAGAGCGGCGGGGAGTTTCGGCTGGTAGGCCTTGCGAGCCTTGCCGAGGACGGACAGATTGTCAGCCATTGTTTTTTCCTTTTGAGTTTGCCCGCTGTCGAAAAGACGAGTCGGGCTTGGTTTAAAAAATTCGTCCATAATATAGCAATTTCTTTTTTATATTTGCGGTGTATTTGAAATTAGGTTAGGAAACAATGAATAAAAAAGTTCTTTCTCTTGGACTGGGTTTTTGCCTGGCGACCTTCTTTGTTGCATGCGGCGGTGACAGCGGCACAAACGGAAATTCCGGTGACAACGGCTACGGTTATGAAAAATCTTCAGAGGGATTCCTCAAGATGGGTTCCATGGTGGACCCTCGTAACGATAAGACCTACAAGACGATACGCGTGGGAGACCAGCTGTGGATGGCCGAAGACTTGGAATTTGTAAACCCCGCGTGGAAAAACTACGCCCAAAACGGGATCCAATACGGGACTAATATTAGTTATTCGAACTTAGACGTGGTTGCGTATCCTGCGCTCGCTGGGCTCGTCAGTTCCGTGCAAACAGAAGATGTTGATCCGTCGCGCGGTTACACCTACGACCAGGCGATGGACTACAATACATTCATGGATAGCACCTATAACGACGGTATGTGCCCGCCGGGTTGGCACCTGCCTACCATGGCAGAATACGATGTTTTCTGGGGCTTTGTGTCGACCATGTGCGACTCCGTCAGTTACTGTTCCCTGGGCGAAAAGATGTGGAACCAGGCGAAATACTACTGGACAAGTACACCCGCCAATGGAATCCGCATCAATACGGAGCACGGTTTCAAATATGAATCCAACACCAAGTCGGCAGTCTGTTACAAGATTGATTTCAGCGACCGCATGCCGGTGGAAGCTGACTTTGCCGGAAAATCGAATCTGAGGGCCGTCCGTTGCGTTCAAGGGGCCCATGCCGATTCCGTGAAGGCCTACGAAACTTATTTGGAAAATTACGAAGCTTATTTGGAACAGGTCAAGGCTCAGGAAGAAGCTGAACGCCTTGCCGATTCAGTCAAGAAACGTATTGAAATGGGTGCCAAGGTATACTTCAACGAAAATCTTGGTTATGGCTACTTTACCGATGAACGCGACGGAAACGTCTATGGGTATTTGAAAATTGGCACCTACACTTGGATGGCCGAAAACTTGAGATACTACTTCAACACCGATTCCTATTGCGATTCTTACCTTTCTTGTAACTCTTACCTCAAAAGGCAACAGGATACGGTCTACTATTACAAGGTGGGGCTGACGTATAGCAGCGGACAAAAGAAGAAAGCTTGCCCTGATGGTTGGCATCTGCCCTCCAACGACGAATGGAACGATCTGCTTGCCTCGGTGTCAACGGGCGACCTGTTGGCTCGGGACGGAGTTTGGAATAATGTGATGATGAGTCCTACCAATGCGTCTGGTTTCACGATGGTGGCTACCAACAAGGATTACAACGGCTACCAGCAAGCGGGTTCCGGTAGCGAAGCTCAGTTCTGGTCTAGTGACGAGCGGTCGTTTGAACACGTCATCATAGATACAATCTATGTAGAGGATTCTACTGAAGTGCCTGTAGATTCTCTGCCAGTCGTTTTGGATTCGGCTGTAATCGATATCGATTCTCTTGAATCGGCAGATTCGCTGGTCGTGGAAATTCCTGAAAGGAAGTTTATCCTTGACACGACCTATACCACGAATTATTGTGAATATGTCGTGAAGCATTCATTCTTCTATGGATTCCAAGTTGTTTCCGTTGATACCGGCGATTATCACAATTCGTCCAATATCCGCTGCGTCAAGGACTATTAAAATCTATAATTGATTGCTCGAAATTTTAGAGGTTAGGAAAATGAAAAAAAGCATTCTTGCTTTATCTCTGTTCATGTCTTTTTTTGGGATTACGGCTTGCAGCGGCAGCGGTAGCGAAGCTGGCAATTTCGATGACGGCAATTACGATGACCATGATGATTGTGGCAAAGACAATGACTGTGGTTCTTCGTCGAGCCGTTCTGAACTCAAGGGCAAATCCTTCAAGATGGGATCGATGGTTGACCCGCGCGATGGAAAGACATACAAGACTATAGCAATTGGTAACCAGGTGTGGATGGCCGAGAACTTGGCTTTTTATGACACGATCGCTTTCCCGGAATTGGCTAAGGGAGACTCTTCGGGCCGGGCATACACTTATGACGCCGCAATGAATTATGAAAGGTTCAGTGATTCCACTTATAACGACGGAATCTGTCCGCCAGGATGGCATTTGCCTGCCATGGCCGAATTTGGTCCCCTTAAGGAATTTTTGCAGTCGGAGTGTGATCCGGAGGAAGAAGAATGTCCCGTTGCGGAAGAATGCGGTTGGGGAAAACGTGTGAGCTACTGGACTAGCAATCCTAGCGGTACTCGAATCTATTCGGGCCATGGTGTTTCTATGCACTTCAATTCTTATGAAGCCGTTTCTTTTACGGTGGATATTATTTACGATTTCTTCTTTTCGGCTGATTTTACGACTAAATCAAATGAATTGTATGTCCGCTGTGTCCAGGGGACTGCTACGGATTCCGTTTCGGCGTTTAAATCTTTTGTGGATACTCGAGAATGGAATATTGAGGAAAGGCGTCGAGCTGATTCTTTAAGGCAGTATGTACAGAACGGTGCCAAGAATTATTTCAACGAATCTCTTGAATACAGTTATTTTACAGATAAGCGAGACGGCAATGTTTACGGATACTTGAAAATTGGTAACTATATCTGGATGGCAGAAAACCTGCGCTATATGGCAGAGGACTATGGCACTTGCGATTCGTATCTCCAGTGTGGAGGCAGGAAGAGTCACCAGGATTCCATTAACTACTATAGTGTTGGACTTTCCTATAATGCGATCGAAAGGGATACGGTCTGCCCGGAGGGCTGGCATTTGCCCTCTAAAGACGAATGGTTAGACTTGAAGGCTGTTTCTGATTATGGTGGCGATTACTGTGGTGATGATGGGGTATGGGACTTTTCGAGGCACTACTGGGAGACGATGACCGCCACGAATTCGACTGGCTTTACTATGCTAACAACGAGTAGAAGTAGTCGACCATGGGGTGCGGGTGATAGGTTCGAGGATGCCGCTTTTTGGACGACTGGCGACACTCTGCGTACAATTTTGAAAGTTGATACAGTTTACGTTGATGAGCCCACGGAAGAACCTGTTGTGGTTACTGCGCCCGATGATTCAGACTCTACGGCTGTCGATTCGTTGCCTGAAGTTCCTGAGCGCAAGTTTATCCTAGATACGACTCGCACTGAAATTCTTTATCATTATTACTTCGAATTTGACGTGTCGAAATATTTCGATTTCGATAAGACTCCATATGATAATAATTTGTACAGCGTTCGCTGCGTCAAGGACTACTGATTATTTTTACTCAAAGGGGTTGAGTACAAAGAAAGTGGAGGCGATTTCGCTTCCACTTTTTATTATGGGAGTAGCAGTCTAAATTACTTGAATTTGGCGGTGAAGTTTGCTCCGTTGCTGACTTGCACCTTTCGCGGGTTTTCGTTATTGCCGTCGGTCCAGCCGTCGAATATTCTTCCCGATTCAGGAATTGCCGTGAGGACCATGTCTACGCCTGTAAAGAACTTACCCTGATAATTGCTGCTGGGGAGTCTCATGCCGTCGACAAGGACGGTGCCGCTGCCGCTTGCTGCGATAGTCACGTTGGTTTCGCCCTGGAGGCCGAAATAGGTGGCCAGTTCCTGCCTGAAGGTCTCGGTACGGTTCTGGGCGAATCTCAAGATGTCGGCACCTTCGGGAGACCAGTTGTATTTCGCCTGGGTGCGGGGCCAGCGCTGTTCGTCGCGGGAACGTTCGGAGCTGGGAAGCATATCGAGCTGCTTCTTGATAGCCTGCTGGACTTTTTCGTAGGTCAAGTAGTCGTTCAAGAGGATGCAGGCCTGGTTGATGAACAGGTGCTTGAAATCGGGATTTTCCAGAAGCTTCTTCAGCATGTTGCCGATGGCGGTATTGCCGCCCATGCTCCAGCTCATGCCGCCGCCGATATTCCAGTTGCCGCCACCTATGCCGCCACCAGGCTGTTGACCGCCGGGTTGTTGCTCACCAGGTTGCTGCTGGCCGCCCTGGCTGTTGTCGGTGGCGCTACCCAGCACCCACTGGAACATATTCTGACTTTCGGTATCGAAACCTTGAATGCCAGGGGTAAAGCCGTAACCGTGGTCCACGTCGAAAATCATGAACTTGAAGGGGTATCCGTTCTGCGGGCTGCCCCAGGCGCGGATGTTGTTGTTGGGCCAGTCACCGTTGTGGATGTACATTTCGGCGACCATGTATTGGGCGAAACTGTTGACGTTGAACTTTTCCTTGATCTGGGCGTAAGACTGGTTGTTTTCGCCGGCGAAATTGCCGCCGGTAATGGAATTCACCACTTGGCCGAATTCAGCGCTAGAGGCACCGTTGGTGCCGCTGGGGGCCCATCCGTTTTGACAGCCGTTGTCTCCGTTCGCGCAGTTCTTGACAACGTTGATGGTCTTGGAATCAATGCCGTAGTTGGTTTCGACGTAGCTTCTGTTTAGGCGTTCGCGCAGGTCGTGAATGCCGAAGTATTCGCCGTTGTAGAACACCACTACCTGGAGGCTACGCTGGTAATCCACGTCGGTACCTTCCATCAGGCTCACCAGCATGGGGTCGCCGAAGTAGTCGGTCCAGAAACGGTTACCGTTGTTGCGCAGGTTGAAACTCTTCATCTTCTTGGCTTCGGGGCGAGTCTTGAAGAAGGAATATTTTAAAACCTTGTCGCCGTAGTCATCGTTGTCCATCTTGATGGCGACGCTCTTCTTGGGCTTGTAGCGGCTGTAGTTACCGATAATCGAAATGCCTGCGTCGATTTCCCAAGTCTTTTCGGTGGTGGAACTTCCGTTTTCGAAGTATTCCACGTGCACGGGGAGTTCGTCGTCCCTCCAGAAATTCGCCTGCTTGCAGGGCTCGGTGCATTTGGGGTTGTTGGTGTCATCACCGCCGACGCCGCCCCACATGCCCATGCCGCCGCTATTGGTTACGTCACCGGTAGCGTACAGACCGTCGGTAGAGTCGAACATGTCGTGGTGATTCACGGTAAGGGCGACTACCGGCATTGAAACGTTTTCGCCGATAAAGTAAGTCTGGGTGGTGGTGTCGGCCGGCTGGCCGTTCACGAATTCGGAACAGCGAATCACCGTGTTTTCGGTAATCTGCTTGGCCTGCGTGAGTTCTTCGGAATTCTGGGTGGGGAAGGAGCCGTCGAACGTGCACTTGATCTGGCCGCCCTTTTGCGGTGAAGGCGGCTCGATGGTCAAACTCGAGTAGAAGCCTGCCTTGGGCAGGAACGTTGCCTTGGGCTTGTGATTGTCGTCGTAATCCTTGAGACCGCTAGAAGACAAGTTCAGGACATCTCCTGACGCAGAAGAGCCCGGTACGGAAGACGTGTTGGGGTTCTGGGGGTCGGTGCCATTTGCAGACGATGAAGTCGGTGTGGAACCTTCGGGAATGTTTACCGGAACCGTAACGGTTTCGCCGGTTTCGGGATCGGTCACCTGAATGCCCGGGACCGTTTCACCGGTTTCGGGATCTACGTAGGGAACGGTGGGAATGCTTTCGCCCGTGCTGGGGTCGACGTAGTTGCCTGTTTCAGGATCGATATAGGGGGCAGATGGTTCAAGTTCGCTGGTTGCGGGATCCGTAATGGTATTGGATTCGCTGGATTTATCGGAACAACCAATGAATAGTGTACCGGCAACTATAAGAGGTAAAAAAACAACTTTTTTCTGCATAATATGCCTCTGGCAATAAATGCCATTTCCGCAACACACCATATGGTAAACTAACAAGTTTTAGAGAAAAATTGCCCTGTGTTAAGATATTATTTACAGGTTTTTTGGCTATAGTTGATGGGTATCACACCTGTTTAAAAAACGAGTGGGAAGTTTGGTTCCGAAATTTGATTTTTGTAAAATTTTCAAAGGTTTTTGTGTAAATAGAAATGTCCGGACGGGGTGTCCGGACATTCAAAATCAGCTTGAAAAAGGGGCTAGATTTTTACTTTTTGCAGCCCTTGCATTCGGCGATGCACTTGTAAGCGATACCGCCGATCACGCCACCGAGAATCGGGGCCACCCAGAAGAGCCAGAGCTGCTTGATGGCAGCGCCGCCAACGAACACAGCCATAGCGGTAGAACGGGCCGGGTTCACGGAGGTGTTGGTCACCGGGATAGAGATGAGGTGGATCAGCGTGAGGCAGAGGCCGATGGCGATCGGGGCAAAGCCTGCCGGAGCGCGGCCGTCGGTAGCGCCCATGATCACGAACAGGAAGATGGCCGTGAGCACAGTTTCGATGAGGAATGCGGAGAGCATGCCGGAGGTCTTGCCGCCAAAGGCGTTCAGGCCGTCCTTGAGGGAATCGGACCAGCCGTTGGTAGCGAAGGCACCGATGCCAGCGTTGGTGAGGTCGGGGCATGCAATTACGTAAAGGAGCGCTGCTGCGATGATACCGCCGATGACTTGGGCGGCGATGTATGCCGGGGCTTCCTTAGCGGGGAAGCGGCCGCCGGCAACCTGACCGAGCGTGACGGCCGGGTTCAAGTGGCAGCCCGAAATGTGACCGATGGCGTATGCCATGGTGAGCACCGTAAGGCCAAAAGCCAGCGAAACGCCCACGTAACCGATACCGGTGGTGGGAACGCCGCAGGCGAGTACAGCTGCACCGCAGCCGCCAAACACAAGCCAGAAGGTGCCGATAGCTTCGGCAATAGCGCGAGTAGTAAGTTTCATTTGAATTTTCTCCATATTGGGGTTAAGAGTCTTTGCTCAATTTAGCAAAGACTGATTCCCAAATGCCGAAAATGAATGTGAAAAATTGTTTTTTTGCGTAAACTCGCGTAAAAAGGGCAATCTGTATCTTTTAGCAGAAAAAATCCTTCCAAATCTGGTTGCCGAGCTCGTTTAGGCGAATCTGGACTTCTTCGATATGCTCATGAAGCCCCTGGTCGATGATTTCTTCGATGGTGGTGAATGCAATGTCGGAACGCAGCTTGCCCAAGAGGCGGATAGATTCCGCCTTGCCTTTGACAGGATAGGCTATGTTTTTGAGGCACAGCTCCGCTTTTTCTAGGCAGTAGCGCAAGGAACGCGGAAAATCTTCAGAAAGCAGGAGAAATTCCGCGACGTTATGCGGCGTCACGTTCGAATTGCGGCGGTGGAACATTTCGTATGCACCGACGCTCTTGAGAACGGCGTTCCACTGCACCGTATCGAGCGCCATGCCCACCATGCTCACGTCCGGGAGCAAGATGTAGTACTTGACATCCAAAATACGCGAAGTCTGGTCGGCGCGTTCGAGCAATGTGCCAAGATGCGTGAAGTTCCAAGCGACATCGTGGTTCATCGTGCCTTGGATGATGCCCGCGGTGAGCTGGCTGAATTCCTTGACGCTGTTGTAAAAGGCGTGGGGGCCAGCTAATGCTTCTTTAGGCATTTCAGGGTCGTTCAGTTTCAGGTAGAACTGGTTGATGGCAATCCACAGTTCCGAAGAAATTCTTTCGCGGACGCAGCGGGCGTTTTCACGGGCGGCCCCGACGCACGAAATGATACTATTCGGGTTTTCCTTGTCGAACGTCAAGAACATAAGCGCGTTTTCGATGGAAACGTGGGCGTATTTTTTGAAAAAAGCATCTGCGTTGCCGGCAATCTGGATTACCGGTTCCCAGGGGCGTTCTTCGCCGGGTAAGTCCAGTTGGAGCTGGAGGTTTACATCGATACTTCGCGCGACGTTTTCGGCGCGTTCAATATAGCGGGCGAGCCAATAAATGGAATTTGCGACTCTACTTAACATATTACACTTCCTACTTCTAAAATCTACTGTTGTTGCTGCTGTTCCATCCAAAGTTTAGCTTGGCCGAGTTCCGGAGCCTTTTCGTTTTCGGCAATAACCCAGGTATCCTTGCATCCGCCGCCCTGCGAACTATTCACTACGATAGACCCCTTGCGGAGCGCTACACGGGTGAGACCGCCGGGGAGAATGTAGGTTTCACGCCCTTGCACAATGTAAGGGCGCAAGTCCACATGGCGACCTTCGAAACCGCCATCGACAATGCAAGGCACGCGGCTGAGCGAAATCATGGGCTGCGCAATGTAGTTACGCGGGTTCGCAATAATCTTGCTCTTGAACGCCTCACATTCCTCCTTCGTCGATTTTGGACCCACGAGCATGCCGTAGCCACCGGATTCGCTGGCGGCCTTGACGACCATGTTTTCAATGTGGTCCAACACATGCTGCATGTGCTTCGGGTTCTCACAGACAAATGTCGGCACGTTCGGGATGATCGCCTCTTCGCCGAGGTAGTACTTGATAATCTGCGGCACATAGGTGTAAATCGCCTTGTCGTCGGCAACGCCGCAACCGGGCGTATTCGCAAGCGCTACGTTTCCGGCCTTGTAGGCTTCAATCAGTCCGGGCACGCCGAGACAGGAATCCGGGCGGAATACCTTAGGATCCAAGAATTCGTCATCGACACGGCGATAAATCACGTGAACCTGCTTGAGGCCGCGCGTTGTGCGGGCGTAGACTTTCTTGTCTTGCACGACGAGGTCGTCACCAGTCACAAGGTCCACGCCCATCTGCTGTGCCAGAAAGGAATGCTCGTAGTAAGCCGAATTGTAGATGCCGGGCGTTAACACAACGACCTTGGGCGATGCTGTAGAATCGGCCAAGTATTCCAACGCATGGCGCAGACGGGTGCAGTATTCGTCTACGGGTCGAATGGAACAGTTGGAAAATACCTGCGGGAATGTCCTCTTGAGAATCTGACGGTTCTGTAATACGTACGAGACTCCACTCGGGCAACGCATGTTGTCTTCGAGTACATAGAATGTGCCGTCGGTATCGCGCACGAGGTCGGTTCCGGTAATGTGCGCCCAGATTCCCTTGGGCGGCACGAAGCCTTCCATCTGCGGGCGATAAGCGGTGCAGGTGTTGATGAGGCTTTCGGGCACAATCTTGTCGCGTAAAATTTTGCGGTCGTTGTAGATGTCCGTCAAAAAGCAGTTCAGCGCTTCTGTACGCTGTTTGAGACCTGCTTCGAGGTGTTTCCAGTCGGCGGCGCTTACAATACGCGGGATGACGTCAAAGGGGATAATTTTGTCCTTGCCGTCCTTGTTGCCATAAACCGCGAATGTAATTCCGTTATCGTAAAACGCAGATTCCGCAATGGTTTGGCGGCGTTGCAGTTCTCCTTCGGGAAGCTCATTGATTTTCGTAAACAACGGTTCTGCTGCCGGGCGGGGAGTCCCATCAGGTAAGCAAAGCTCATCGTAAAAGCCTTCGGTGTCGTAGTTTCCAAATCGCATGTTTTGTTTCCTTATGCTTTTAGGTTTTCTTCTCATTCATCCCTAAGGTCCACGTTTACGGACACTTTCAAGGTATGCTCGCCACCTCCGGTGATGACGCCCTTTAACGGACTTACATCTCCGAAGTCTCTACCCCAGGCGAGTATAATGTGCTCGCAACCTCCAAGCACATTGTTGGTGGGGTCTAGTTCTACCCAGCCGTGGCCGGGAATGTAGGTGCTGACCCAGGCGTGGGTCGCGTCGGCTCCGACAAGTTTGGGTTGCCCTTCGCAGGGGTGAGTGCGGAGGTAACCGCTCACGTAACGGCAGGGCAAATGCAGCGAACGCATGCAGCCGATCATCAGGTGCGCAAAGTCCTGGCAGACGCCTTTTCTTCCGCGCAAGATTTCTTGCGGCTGCGCTCCGATTCTCGTGGCACCCGGTGTGTATTTGCAGTCCGTGTAGATTCGCGTCATCAGTTCAAAGGCGGCGTCAAAAATGGGACGGCCCTGCTGAAAACTTTCGAGTGCGTAATTGCGGACCGATTCGTCAAACTTGGCGAAAGGGGAGGCGTAGGCGTACATCGCGGCGTCCAGCGTTTCGTCGCTAGTCGGACGCTCCAAAAGTTTTGCGACATTTTCCCATTTCATTGTTTCACCTTGTTTTGGCGGTTCTTCTTCCTGAACATCCACGATGCCAGTCGTTTTGAATCTAAAGTGCGTGTGTTCCTGCTCGATGCTGAATGCCAACACCTTGTTCCCGAAAATGTCGAGGCGTTCCTGCTGTATCGTTGGATTCGGATCCACTTCGATGCTGTGACTAATCCAGTTCTGCCGGCTGACGGTTCGCGGGAGCATATGGGCGAGGTGGTTGCTGTAAAGAACGGGAAGGCGGTAGTCGTAGACAGTCTCGTGATCAACTTGGTAAATGGGCATCTTAAACCTCCGACACGTCTGTGGTTGTGGCGTGGAAAACGCCTGCGCGTGGGGCGTGGCTTAAGTAGAGCCTGTTTACGATTTCGGCAATCCGTTCAATGGATTTTATCTGAGTTTCTACAAGTCTTATGAGGTTCTCCCTTTTGTTATCAACGGTTTCTGCAAGTTGTTCAATGTTCGCGAGGCGAAGTTCGGCGAGTACACGCATCAGTTCGCGGTCCAGCGGCGAGAATGTCGCTTCGCTCTGGTCGTTGCCGGGTAAGTGCTTCGCGGCTTTCCGCAGTTTTGCCACCTGGTAGGCGACGCTTCGCGGGTTGGATTCGTCTGACAATAGCAAGTCGATGACGGGTACAACTTGCAATCGTCCTCCATAGCGGCGGTGGTATGTCATGAGCCCGTCGCCGATTTCGAGAATCGCTTGCAGCAAGCGCAAGTTCGTCATCTCGTCGGTAGGAGCCGTATAAAGTAGGCTACTGACCAGTTGCAAGGTGCGGATGGCGCATTCGATTTCACGACCGAGTTCCAAAAAGCGCCATTCGTGGCCGCGCGTCATGGAATCTGCTGCAAGTCCGGCCACCGCAGCGCTGTCCGAAAGCACTTCCTTTAGATAAGGCAACAGCGCTGCCGCACCTGTGCCCGCTGGCATTTCTGCTATGCCGAATCCGTTCAGGTAAAGCCATAAATCCTCCGAAATGCGGTCTCGTAACTGCATGCCTAGCTCTCGAATTTCCGTTAGCACACATTGCATGCCGTTCTTGTTGTCCTTGCGCAAGATAAAGTAACGGAGTGCGTTTTCGGGATCTTGCGCGAGTCTGGACTGCGATTCGTCTGTAAGTCCCGCTTTCAGTATCCACGGCAATTCCGGCATGTCCATCCAGGATTCGTCCGAAAGCCTCACTGCGATGCCTCTTGCAATACGGGCCATCATGTTCGATGCCGACAATGCTCGCCCCAGCCGGAACAAGTTCTCGGCCGCACGGCTAGGCAAGTCGCCTCCAGCTCTCGACGGCGTGATTGACTGGCCGGCAGGAGCGAGCAATGAAAAGTTTGCTACGGGCCTTTCCGAAAGCACCCAGATGTCTTTTTCACCAAGTCCATTATCCAAAATCCCGAGGCCGCCTGGCATCACCGATGTTTCCTTTGCCGTGTTGACAGCAAAGAACCGCATTAGCGAAGGCACCGGAGTAAAATCCCCATGGTATGCGTAAACGGTCGAAACCTCCATGGAACTTTCAGCAACCCATTGTTCAGGCGCATTCTCGAATGCTTGCAATAGGGCGAGCCGTGCTGTTGTTGTCATGGTTGCATAAGTTTTGCGTTCGGCCTCCTTGAAACTTCCGCTATCGCGGAAGGCTTTCTTGAAAATCCATTTTTCAGGCTCGGCCAATACACGCTCCGCATCGGCTGCGTTCCCGAGCCAAAGTGTTTCCACATCGCGCAATAGCAGTTCTTCGCCTAAAAGCTCTCGGCAAATCTCCGGCAAAAACGGCTTGAATAGGGGCGTTTCCAGAACGCCTGTCCCGAGGAAGTTTGCGATAGCTACGTTTCCGGTGCGGACAGAGCTGATTAAGCCCACGGCGCCTTCGCCGCTGTCAATTCGCAACTCCAACGGATCGCACATGCCATCTTCTACTCGGCGGAAAATGGTTCCAATCTTTTTGAGTCCCATGAGCGTCTTCATGTACACTTGCATATTGCGGATTGCGAGGTCGTCGTTTTCGACAAGCGGAATTCCCAAGTAACGGGCAATCACGGCGTCTTCGGCGCGGCGCGGATTGTCTGGGCTCGATGCCAAGAGGACCACCTTGCTAGTTTCGCCTTCGCTTCCGATATTTTTGTGCAGGGCGTCAAGGCCATCTATCAGCTTCTTGAAAAATCCTGCCAGCCGTTCCGTTTGCATACTGCGGAAAAGTTCAGGGAAAGCGCGGCTTACGCCAATGCGGTTTTCTAGCGCACGTCCCAAGCCTTCGGGCACTTGCAAATGGTCTGCCATTGCCACGAAAGATCCGTCTTTGAGCCTTGCCACATCGGTCGCCGTCAGGTTCACGAAAACATCGTCAACCGGGTGTACTTTCCATACAACCTGTAAAAAGTCCGGGTTCGCGAATAGCAGCGCGGCGGGCAATTTGCCGTTTTTCCAAAGACGTTGTTCGCCATAAATATCTTTTGCGAGTGCGTTGAATAGTCTTGCCCTTTGCGCGACGCCCGCTTCTAGCGTTTTCCATTCTTCTGCCGTAATCACGAGGGGAATCGGGTCTGTTCCTTTGTGGTTGCCTCCCATGCTCGACGAAAGATCGTTTTCGTCAAGAACGTTATGCAAACGCCTGCAACGGTGCTCAAACTCCTCTTTCGAAAATGCCGAAATGGACTTGATAAAAGTGTCTTCTGTCTCTATGCAGTTCATACATCTAATAAGTGCAAGAACTGTGCCAATACTGTTATTGACTATAATCGGGCAAATTTTGTTACAAGACTTGTAATTATTTCAAATTTTGTTCAAAATAAGGCGGGATTTTCTAGTAAAACCAACTCTTTTCTTGTTGGCATGATTATTGCAAATGTTGTGCGGATAAATATTGAGAATGGATAAAGAAATCGTTTATGAATACTGCTGAGGTTTTGATTAAGTCGCTCGAAAGTGAGGGCGTCAAGTACATTTTTGGAATCCCGGGCGAAGAAACCCTGGAACTGATGGAGGCTATCAAAAAATCGTCCATTAAGTTTATCGCGGTCCGCCATGAGCAGGGCGCTGCGTTTATGGCAGATGTCTATGGGCGTCTAACGGGGAAGGCGGGTGTATGCCTTTCGACGCTAGGGCCGGGGGCCACGAACCTTGTTACGGGCGTTGCCGATGCAAATTCCGACGGTGCTCCGCTGATTGCGATTACGGGGCAGGTGGGAACGGAGCGTATGCACCTGACAAGTCACCAATATCTGGATCTGGTGAACATGTTTGCGCCGATTACCAAGCGTAGCAAGCAGGTGGTGCGCCCGGATACAGTGAACGAAATTGTGCGCATTGCGTTCAAGTATGCCGAAATGGAAAAGCCGGGGGCATGCCTCATCGACTTGCCGTGTAATATTGCCGCGATGGAAGTAGTTGGCGAAGTTGCTCAGACTCCGCTAAAGCACCATCGTGAAAATACGGAATACGCAAGCCGCGACGCGATTCAGGCTGCTGCAAAGGTTTTTGCAAATGCCGAACGGCCCGTGATTTTGGCGGGGCATTCTGCCGTGCGAAATAATGCTTCAAAGGCGTTGACGGCGTTCGCGTCTTCGGCGAAGATTCCCGTGGTGACGACCATGATGGCGAAAGGCGTGATCCCTTGCGACAACCCGTATTCGATGCGGTGTATCGGTATCCCGCAGAAGGATTACCAGAACTATGTGATGGAACATGCGGATCTTGTGATTGCAGTAGGTTACGATGTCGTCGAATACGCCCCCGTAAAGTGGAACCCCGAAGGCGACAAGAAAATTATTCATATCGACGAATCGCCGAACCATGTGAACAAGTTTTATCAGCCTGATGTAGAAGTCATTGGCGATATTTCTGCATCGCTGAACGAACTGTGCGGACTTTGCCCCAACACCAAGGCTCCGGAATGGGCGCTACGCATTCGCGAGATGATGGTGGCTGACCATTCCCGCTACGATTGGGACAACAGTTTTCCGCCGAAACCCCAGAAGGTGCTCCACGACATTCGGCAGGTTATGGGCGAAGATGATATCTTGCTCTCGGATGTGGGGGCGCACAAAATGTGGATTGCGCGGCAGTACAACTGCTACCATCCGAATACCTGTATTATCTCGAATGGTTTTGCAACCATGGGGATTGCGGTGCCGGGCGCCCTTGCGGCAAAGCTTTTGAATCCGGACAAGAAAATCCTTGCGGTCACGGGTGACGGCGGCTTTATGATGAACAGTCAGGAATTGGAGACTGCTTATCGAGAGCACATTCCGTTCGTGACGCTAATCTTTACCGATGGCAGTTACGGCCTCATCAAGTGGAAACAGGAAGAACGCTACGGCGATAGCTATGCGGTCGAATTCACGAACCCGGATTATGTCAAGTATGCAGAATCCATGCACCTGAAGGGCTACCGCATCGAACGCACGGAAGACTTGCCGGGAACCTTGCGCGAGGCCTTTGCACAGGATGTTCCCTGCATTATCGAATGTCCGGTGGACTATTCGGCGAACATGGAACTTTCTGAGTATCTGAAAAATTTGAAAATCTAGGAGAAAGATATGGGATACATTGATAGCCTTTTCACGGGACAATCGGATTTGTTTGGTGTAACCGTATCCGAATCTTCTCGTGCTCTTTCCGTCGACTGCGTTTCGGGACATCCTGCTGTGTACCGCCATCTGAAACCATGCAGTAATGTCGATGAGAGTGAATCACAGAAAAAGAACTCATAGTAAACCTCCTCACCTCAAAAACAAGAACCGCCGGTAGCGATACCGACGGTTCTTTCTAAAGTCGAGACTTGCGCCTTACTTGGCAGCTGCCTTCGGCATCTGCACGGAGATGTGAATGTCCTGCAGCTGCTGCAGATCCACTTCGCTCGGGCACTGGTCCATCGGGCTAGAAGCACTCGTGTTCTTCGGGAATGCGATGTAGTCACGGATAGATTCTTCACCTTCCATGGTAGCGACAACGCGGTCGAGACCGAAGGCGAGACCACCGTGCGGAGGAGCGCCGTACTTGAAGGCGTCAACGAAGAAGCCGAACTTGGTGCGAACCTGTTCTTCGGTAAGGCCGAGCAGGCGGAACACCTTTTCCTGGACTTCAGGGTTGTGAATACGGATAGAACC
>JAEEGG010007813.1_pt1 | contig 24497 bp, 20 predicted proteins | sample 9134161 | NCBI WGS metagenome assembly JAEEGG01 (sample SAMN16246543, study PRJNA631951) | gut metagenome | biome: gut microbiome; feature: rumen; material: CR-attached | host: Bos | place: Iran: Karaj | collected 2018-10
GTCGATGAATCCCGCATGAATGTTCTTTCCTTTTACGAACTCAGGCAAAAGCGCGTGTTCATCCTGCAACATGATGGAACGGAGCCTCTCCAGCTGAGATTCCTTTTCGCCGTAGATATAGACCTTGTAATTATTCTCCAGTCGCGTACGGATATCGGAAAGCAAGAGTTCGAAGTTTTTATTGAAAACCGGCTGGGGAGAGACGCTGAACTGAACGGCATCTGCTTCTTTTCGGTCGATAGGAATTTCGAGAAAGACCCTTTTGTAGCTAGAGGTAAGGCTGAAGAATTCCCTGTCCTTGTACATATCTGAGGAGTCCAGCCAGATTACAGAATCGGCGGACAGGGCCTCGAGTATGTTTTGCGATGCGCCCCCCGGATTACACACCATATCGGAGATTATCCTTACTTCCGGAATTTCTTCTCCGGAAAGCTGGGTGTTGCAGTTGAAGGTGTGGATGTATTCTATTTCATCGCCCCAGAAAGAAACACGGACGGCCTCACTGTCTGAGTATGAGAAAAGATCGATGATGCTTCCTCTTACCGCGAACTGTCCGGGGGATGAGACGAAGTCTACTCTTTCAAAGCCCAGGTCGGATAGCTTTTCAATTATTTCAGAATGGGATATTTCCTGGCCCTTTTTCAGTTCAAAGGCGGAAGCCGTAATATTGTTGCTGAGCGGAATAAGTTCCTCGAGGGCCTCGGGGAAAGTAACTATTACGGTAAGGTCTTCTTTGTTTGAGGAGAGAATACTCTGAACTGCCGAGGTTCGCTGGACGCTGAGAGATGATTTATAGTTGCTGCGCTCAACCCCGGCGCCTGAAGCGGGGAGGAAGAATACCCTATCTCCTTCGATCAGGTTATAGAGATCGTTGGCGCAGTATTCCGCGGCCTCGCTGTTAGGAAGCACTATAAGATGGAGACCCTTCTCGGCACAGTTTGAAAAGACAAACCACCGGGCGGAGAGAAATAATCCCCGGCAGAATATTTCCTTTGAGGAAACTATCCTGCTTTTCAAAAGAGCGCTGGCGGCAGAATTAACCTGCATCCTGATGTGTAAAAGCTTGTGGAAAACCGGTGTATAAAACTGTGGATAAAACAGGGTGATGAGTTATCCACAACGGTTTTACAAAGTTTCCAACAAGTAATTAAAAACGCCTTGTGTACCTAATAAATTGATACTCAGCAGGGTTTTATGTTTATCAACATTTCCACAGCAGTAATAAAATCAACAAAAAATCAAGAAATAAAGATTATATTTGTAGACCAATTAACCAGCCAGGGGAAATGTCAGATTTCGACCCTCACCGCAGTATCGAGGACAAAGATAAGGATTTGGACGGAATTATCCGACCGCAGGACCTTGAAGATTTCACGGGTCAGCGGGAGATTGTGTCCAATCTCCATATCTACATCCAGGCCGCAAAACTCAGGGGCGAGTCTTTGGACCACACCCTTTTCCACGGCCCTCCCGGTCTGGGTAAAACAACTCTGGCCCACATCATCGCAAACGAGATGGGTGTGAATATGAAAATCACATCCGGTCCTGTTCTCGATAAACCCGGAGATCTTGCCGGCCTTCTTACTTCGCTTGAGCCGGGAGATGTCCTTTTCATTGATGAAATTCATCGTCTTTCTCCTGAAGTTGAGGAATATCTGTATTCCGCAATGGAGGATTTCGTAATAGATATTATGATCGACAAAGGCCCCGGAGCCCGTTCGGTCAGAATTTCACTTAACCCGTTTACTCTGGTAGGAGCTACTACCAGAAGCGGTCTTCTCACAGCTCCTCTAAGGGCCCGTTTCGGCATTACCTGCGCCCTGGAATATTATGATGTTGAGGATCTCAAGCGAATTGTAAAACGCAGTGCAGCTATCCTTAAGGTTGACATAGACGATCAGGCAGCCCACGAAATAGCAATGAGAAGCCGCGGTACGCCTCGTATCTCAAATGCTTTGCTTCGCCGAGTGCGTGATTTTGCCCAGGTGATGGGAGACGGAAAGATAGATATAAAGATAGCGAAGTATGCTCTTGATAAACTAAAGATAGATACTCGCGGACTTGACGCTATAGACAATAAGATTCTGAGTACTATCATCAATACTTTCAAGGGAGGTCCTGTAGGAGCCAATACCATAGCTACCGCTATAGGAGAGGATCAGGGAACCTTCGAGGAAGTATATGAGCCTTTCCTTATCAAGGAAGGATTTATAGTTCGTACTCAGAGAGGCCGAATCGCTACTGACCTGGCCTATAAACACCTTGGAGTCAACCCCAACAGGGTTTCTTCCGACACTTTATTTGGAGAATAGTAATTAACTCAATTCATAAACAAATGGCAGATAAACTCATCTCAAAAATTCCGGATGGCCCGCTTGCCGAAAAATGGACCAAGCGTAAGTCCGAAATCCATCTTGTCAGCCCCAACAACCGCAGAAAACTCGAGGTTATCGTAGTCGGTACAGGACTCGGCGGCGCATCTGCAGCTGCTACCCTCGGCGAGTTGGGCTACAACGTCAAGGTATTCTGTATCAGCGACTCTCCTCGTAGAGCACACTCCATCGCTGCTCAGGGAGGTATCAATGCTGCGAAGAACTATCAGAACGACAACGACTCGGTTTACCGTCTTTTCTATGACACTATCAAGGGAGGAGACTACCGCAGCCGTGAAGCAAACGTCTACCGTCTTGCTGAAGTAAGTGCAGCCATCATCGATCAGTGTGTGGCTCAGGGTGTTCCGTTCGCCCGCGAGTACGGCGGATACCTTGCAAACCGCTCGTTCGGCGGTGTTCAGGTAAGCCGTACCTTCTATGCCCGCGGTCAAACCGGCCAGCAGCTGCTCCTCGGAGCTTATGCCGCTCTCAACCGTCAGATCGCAGCCGGAACAGTAAAGAGTTACCCGCGCTACGAGATGCTCGACCTCGTCCTCGTTAACGGCCAGGCCAAGGGTATAATCGCCCGCAACCTCGTTACCGGCCAGCTCGAGCGCTTCGGAGCCCACGCAGTCATCATCGCTACCGGTGGTTATGGAAATACCTATTTCCTCTCAACCAACGCTATGAACAGCAACGGTTCGGCGGCTATGCAGTGCTGGCGCAAGGGCGCATTCTTCGCAAATCCTTGCTTCGCACAGATCCACCCTACCTGTATCCCGGTCCACGGCGACCAGCAGTGTAAGCTCACCCTTATGTCTGAGTCGCTCCGTAACGACGGCCGCATCTGGGTACCTAAGAAACTTGAGGATGTAGAGAAACTTCGTAAACACGAAATCAAGCCTTCTCAGATTCCTGAAGAAGACCGCGATTACTATCTCGAGCGCCGTTATCCCGCTTTCGGAAACCTCGTTCCCCGCGACGTTGCTTCCAGGGCAGCTAAGGAGCGCTGCGACGCTGGCTTCGGTGTAAATGAGACCGGTAAGGCCGTGTTCCTTGATTTCTCGGAGGCTATCCAGCGTCTCGGACATCAGAGAGTTGCAGAGCGTTATGGTAACCTCTTCGAAATGTATGAGAAGATTACCGCTTCCTCGCCTTGGGAAGAGCCTATGATGATTTATCCGGCTATTCACTACACGATGGGTGGTATCTGGGTCGACTACGATCTCCAGACTACTATCCCTGGTCTGTATGCGATCGGTGAGGCCAACTTCTCCGACCACGGCGGAAACCGTCTTGGTGCTTCTGCTCTTATGCAGGGTCTGGCAGACGGTTATTTCGTTGTTCCGGTAACTATCAGTGATTATCTTTCCAATAAGTTCGCCGAGCCTAAGACCGATGTAAATTCCAAGGAATTCATCGAGGCTGAAAAGGCAGTTCAGGCCCGTATAGACAGACTCTTCTCCATCAAGGGAACCGAGACCGTAGATTCTATCCACAAGAGACTCGGAAACATTATGTGGGAGTATGTTGGAATGGCCCGCGATGAGGCTGGACTTAAGAAGGCTATCGAAGAGATCAAAGCCCTTAAGGAAGAATTCTATAAATCTGTCAATGTCCCCGGAGATCAGTACGAGTTCAACCAGGAACTCGAGAAGGCTCTCCGTCTCGAAGACTTCTTCGACACAGGTATTCTGATGGCTCAGGACGCTCTGAATCGCCACGAATCCTGTGGAGGACACTTCCGCGTTGAGAGCCAGACCGAGGAAGGCGAGGCTAAGCGCGATGACAAGAACTTCATGTATGTAGCGGCCTGGGAGTATAAGGGTGAAGGAAAAGATCCCGTTCTCCACAAAGAGCCTCTCAACTACGAATTTATCGAGGTTAAGACCAGAAACTACAAAGACTAAGTACGATGGAATTCAATCTTAAGATATGGCGTCAGAAAAACGCCAAGGCAAAAGGCCATTTCGAGACCTACCACATCAGCGGTATCGAGGAGGACGCCTCTTTCCTCGAGATGCTCGATATCCTCAATGAGCAGCTTATCAGGGAAGGTTGCGACCCTGTAGCTGTAGAGAGAGGATGCAAGAGCAGCGGTCCTGTTTCGTTCGACCACGACTGCCGTGAGGGTATCTGCGGAGCTTGTTCGCTGTATATCGACGGCCGTGCCCACGGTCCGGACGACCACGTCACAACCTGTCAGCTCTTTATGCGCCACTTCAAGGACGGTGCTACTATTACGGTAGAGCCTTTCCGCAGTGCCGCATTCCCCGTTATCAAGGATCTCGTAGTCGATCGTCGTGCGTTCGATAAGATACTCCAGGCTGGAGGCTTTATCTCCGTACGTACCGGTTCAGCTCAGGATGCCAACGTAATGCTCATTCCCCACGATAAAGCTGAGGAGAGTATGGATGCGGCAGCCTGCGTAGGTTGCGGCGCTTGCGTTGCTACCTGTAAGAACGGATCTGCGATGCTGTTCGTCGCTGCTCGCGTCAGCTCTCTCGCTCTGCTTCCTCAGGGACGTCCCGAGGCTAAGCGCAGGGCTGAGGCTATGGTCGCGAAGATGGACGAACTCGGCTTCGGTAACTGTACCAACACCCGCGCCTGCGAGCTCGAGTGTCCTAAGGGTATTACAGTAGCCCACATCGCCCGCCTGAACCGCGAGTTCCTTAAAGCTAAATTCTCTGAGTAACTGTCATCCCCGGCTTGTCCGGGGATCCTTTACCATAAGAAATTATTGAACGGGTAGCGCCCGGCATGAATCTCCGCAACCATCTTGTAGATGTCGTTGCGGAGTTTTTCTATACCCGTTTTGTTGATTGCAGATATAAAGATACAAGGCGCCTTTTCTCCTGCTATCCAGCTGTTCTTAAGTTCTTCAAGAGTCCTGTTTTCCTTTGATTTAGGTTCCAGGGAGAACTCATCGTATGGTTCGAAGGTGTAGGCGTCTATCTTGTTGAAAACTACATAGACAGGTTTGTTTGCCGCGCCTATGTCGCGAAGAGTCTGTTCTACAGTTTTCATCTGATCTTCGAAGTCCGGGGCGGAGATATCTACTACGTGGACCAGGATATCTGCCTCCCTGACCTCGTCAAGGGTACTCTTGAAGGCCTCTACGAGCTGAGTAGGGAGTTTACGGATAAATCCTACAGTATCGCTTAGAAGAAAAGGTACGTTTTCGATAACTACTTTCCTTACAGTAGTATCCAGAGTAGCAAAGAGTTTGTTCTCAGCAAAGACGTCAGACTTAGCCAGAACGTTCATCAGAGTAGATTTTCCTACATTGGTATAGCCTACCAGGGCGAGCCTTACCATACTGCCTCGATTGGAGCGCTGGGTAGCCATCTGACGGTCTACCTTCTTAAGGTCTTCCTTGAGTTTTGTAATACGCTCTTTTACGATACGGCGGTCTACCTCTATCTGGGTCTCACCCATTCCGCCTCGGGTACCGCGACCGCCGCGCTGCCTTTCGAGGTGGGTCCACATTCCCGCCAGACGGGGGAGCATGTAGTTGTAGCGGGCAAGTTCGACCTGCATTTTTGCGTAGGACGACTTTGCTCTCTGGGCGAAGATTTCAAGGATAAGGCTGGTTCTGTCTATTACTGAGCTGCATTTGATTACCTTTTCGATGTTGCGCTGCTGCATTCCGGACAGTTCATCATCGAATATAACGTAGGTTATGTGGTTTTCCTCGCAGTATGAAGCTATTTCTTCGAGTTTTCCGCTTCTGATATAGGTTGCATTATCCGGACGGTCTACCCTCTGGACGAACTTTTTATCGCCCACCGCTCCGGCAGTCTCTGCCAGAAATTCAAGTTCGTCGAGGTATTCCTTTACTCTTCTTTCGTCGTCTGTCGGTCTGATTATTCCGACAAATACGGCTTTCTCTGTCTGCTGTTCGTTCATTATTCGGATTGAAAAAAGGCCGTCCTCTGCGGACAGCCTCTTGTTTTAACTAAATCGCGTGTTATCTGAGCTGGAAGATAACAGGGAAGGTGTAAGTCACTCGGACTGCGCGGTCCCTCTGCTTTCCAGGGCTCCATTTAGGAGAGCTGGAAACAACGCGGACAGCTTCCTTGTCGATCGAAGGATCTACTCCACGGAGAACGCGGACGTTGGTCACCCTACCGTCTGATTCTACAGTGAACTGAAGCATAACCTTTCCCTGAACACCGTTTTCCTTAGCAATTTCAGGGTAAACGAGTCTTTCGTTGACCCACTTGCTGAACTGGTTAGCGTCGCCTCCACGGAAAGACGGTTTAGTCTCTACGAGCTGGAACGGAATAGCTTCTTCTTCGATTTCCTCTTCTTCCGGTCCCTCGACATATTCCATGATTTCTACTCCGAGGTCGTCGTCATCCTCGAGGTTGAGGATATTGTCGTCTACCTGGATATCGTCATCGATAATATCGATCTGGTCTGAAAGGACAGGAACTTTCGGGGTCTCGGGCGGCGGGGGAGGAGTTTCCTGGGTAATAGGGATAATCTCTTCCTCGATAACCTGCTGAGGGCCCGCGTCGAGAAGGGAGGTCTGCTTGTCTGCGGTACCGAACGAGAACGCTCCGTACACTATTCCAAGGGTAACGACCAAACCCAACTCCACGAAAAGAAGCCGCTTGTTCTCAAGGCTTGCTTTTGGTGTTTTCTTAACTTCCATATCTCAGTTTACTTTTTTACGGATTTCCTTCAAAGGTAAAAATTATTCTGTTTTAATCCAATTTTTAGATTTAATAGTTGTAGATTTGTGCGTCTTTTTTCAGCTGAAAAACTATGATCAGGTATTATTGCGAGGACATTTCATTTAAACTCAAGGATAAAGCGCTTAACAACAAGTGGTTGAAGATGGTCGCGGCGAGTGAGTTAAGAAAGATAGGGGATATTAACATAATCTTCTGTTCTGATAACTATATACTCGACGTGAATATGAAGTATCTGCAACACGACTACTTCACAGATATCATTACCTTCGACTACTGCGAAAAGGATATTCTGAGCGGAGACCTGTTCATCAGTATAGACAGCGTACGGGAGAATGCCCTCTTCTACGGAACAGAGTTCCCTGAAGAATTGAACAGGGTAATGGTCCACGGCGTCCTCCATCTCATCGGTTATGACGATCATACTGAGGAGGACATCAAGACTATGCGTTCCAAAGAAAACTACTATCTCGACCTCAGAAAGCAGATTGGATGAGAAGGGAGTATGACATAATTGTCGTCGGCGGGGGACATGCCGGCTGCGAGGCTGCGATGGCGGCTTCGGGGCTTGGGTCTTCCGTGCTTCTCATTTCGATGGACACCCTCGCCTTTGCGAAGATGTCCTGCAACCCGGCAGTCGGCGGAATAGCGAAAGGCCAGATCGTAAGGGAGATCGACGCGCTTGGCGGATGGTCTGGAATAGTTACCGACGAGTCTACCCTTCAGTTTAGGATGCTAAACCGCTCGAAGGGCCCGGCTATGTGGAGCCCCAGGGCGCAGTGTGATAAAATAGCCTTTTCTGAAAATTGGCGCGCTAAACTTCTAAGTTCTTCATTATTAAGTATTTACGAAGATACAGCAGTAGGTTTTATCTTCCAGGGTTCAAAAATCCAGGGAGTCAAGACTAAAACTGGAGAGATTTTTTACTCTCAGGCGGTTATTCTTACAGCCGGGACCTTCCTTGGAGGTAAGCTTTTCGTCGGAAGGAATCAGTTGATAGGAGGCCGAATCGGTGAAGAAGCTTCGTATGGTCTTACCGAACAGCTCAAGAGTCTTGGGGTTCGGACAGACAGGATGAAGACTGGTACTCCTCCGAGAATCGACATTACTTCGGTCAACACCTCGGTCCTTACCCTTCAGTTTGGAGACGAATCTCCCGAGCGTTTCTCTTTCCTGCCGGTCGAATCCAAGGTTCAGAAAGAAGGCAAGCAAAAGCCCTGCTATATCCTCCATACCAACGAAAGTGTCCATGACGCCCTAAGGGAGGGTTTCAAAGATTCGCCCCTTTTTACGGGTATCATCTCCGGACGCGGTCCGCGTTACTGCCCGAGTATCGAGGATAAGCTCCGCGTTTTCCCGGACAAGGACAATCATCAGCTTTTCCTCGAACCGGAAGGGGAGAACACAAACGAGTATTATCTCCAGGGATTCTCCTCCTCGCTTCCTATGGAAGTCCAGCTTAAGGCGCTTCACCGTATCGAGGGCATGGAGAATGCCAGAATCTACAGACCTGCCTATGCGGTCGAGTACGATTACTTCGATCCTACCCAGTTGAAAGCTACCCTCGAACTCAAGGATTTCGACGGTCTTTTCTTCGCCGGCCAGGTCAACGGAACTACCGGATACGAGGAGGCTGCCGCCCAGGGGTTGATGGCAGGAATCAATGCCCACCTTAAGGTGAACGGGAAAGATCCTTTTATTCTCCGCAGGGACGACGCCTATATCGGGGTCTTGATAGACGACCTTATCACCAAGGGAGTAGACGAGCCTTACCGCATGTTCACCTCTCGTGCCGAGTACCGTATTCTTCTAAGACAGGATAATGCGGACCAGAGACTTACTCCGCTCAGTTATCAGATCGGACTGGCTTCGCGCGAGCGCTTTGAGGCTTGTGAGGAGAAATATAAGGCGGTCCGGCAGTTGGAAGAGTTCTGCTATACCCATAATCTCAGAGCAGACAAGGTCAACTCTTATTTGGAATCCAAGGGCTCAGCTCCTTTGACGGAGTCCAAGAAAATAGCAGATATAGCCGCCCGTCCTGAGGTGAACCTGGCCGAGTTGCTCAGTTTTGTTCCACGTGGAACACAGTATCCGGCCGAGGTTATCGAGTCTGTAGAAATCTCGATCAGGTACAAGGGTTACATAGACAGGGAAAGAAGCAACGCGGAGAAAATCAATCACCTTGAGAACCTTCGTATCCCTGAAGGATTTGATTTCTCAAAGGTTTCCGGCCTCAGTATCGAGTGTCGTCAAAAACTGGAGCGTTATAAACCGGATACGATAGCTCGGGCTTCTCGTATTTCGGGCGTTTCCCCTTCGGATATTTCCGTACTTTTAGTATATTTCGGAAGATAATAAAGAGTCGTTATGATAGATTATATTTCAGGAAAAGTAGCCGAGCTGACACCTACCAGAGTGGTGATAGACAACCAGGGTATAGGGTATTCCATGGAGATTTCCGTTCAGACTTATGCCGCGCTGGAAGGGAAGGAGGCAGCCAAGGTTTATGTATATCATCATCTCCAGTCCAATTCCGATACCGAATTGTTCTACGGCTTTTCCTCTAAAGACGAAAGAGCGCTTTTCGAAACCCTTATCAGTGTTTCTGGGGTGGGAGTGAATACCGCCAGAATTATTCTGTCTTCGCTGAGCGCAGACGAGCTCAGAACAGCCATTCTTTCCGAGAATGTAAATACCATAAAGAGCGTCAAGGGTATCGGCCTTAAGACGGCTCAGAGGATGATCCTTGAGCTTAAGGATAAGATAGTTAAGGGAGAGGGAAGCGCTTCGGATGCTCTCTTTATCGCAGAGTCCAACGCAGCGGCGGAAGAGGCTACTACCGCTCTCGTTATGCTGGGCTTCACTAAACCCAATGTCGCAAAGGCTGTTCAGGCTATCCTTAAGCAACATCCTACCGCTAAAGTGGAAGAGATTATCAAGGCTGCCCTTCAAATGCTATGACGGTAAAAGAGTTAAGAAAACAATTCCCCGGGCTTGATAGGGAGGTTTATGGAAAGCCTCTTATCTATCTGGATAATGCAGCAACCTCGCAGCGTTGTCTTGGAGCCATAGATGCCCAGGCAGACTCCGCCGCCCATCATAACGGCAATACACACCGCAGCGTCTATGCGCTGGCGGCCGAGGCCACGCGCGCGTACGAGAGCGCTCGCGAGCGCGTTGCTAAGTTCATCGGCGCGTCTTCTCCCGAGGAGATAGTCTTTACCTCAGGAACAACCGCCTCCATCAACCTTGTCGCTTCATCGTTCGGCGGTAAATTCATCGGCCCCGGTGACGAAATAATCATAGCCGAGTCTGAGCATCATTCAGACATTATTCCCTGGCAACTTCTATCTGAGCGCAAGGGCTTCAAAATAGTAGTTCTCCCGGTAGAAGATTCCGGTAAACTGCGCGTGGATGCCCTGAAAGGACTTATCAACGCGAAAACAAAGCTCGTCTGCGTAGCTCAGGTCTCCAACGTCCTGGGGCTTATCAACCCCCTTTCGGAGATAATCTCCATAGCCCATTCACAAGGCGTTCCAATCCTCGTCGACGGCGCCCAGGGAGTGGTCCACCAGAAGATTTCCGTTAAGGATCTGGACTGCGACTTCTATGCTTTCTCCGGACATAAGATGTATGCGGCAACCGGAATCGGAGTCCTGTACGCCAAGAAGGCTATCCTCGAGCAGATGCCTCCGTATATGGGAGGCGGGGAGATGATAGGCGACGTAAGCTGGGAAGGATCAACCTATGCCGATGTTCCATACAAGTTTGAGGCAGGAACACCCAACATAAATTCTGTCCCTACTTTCGTCCCAGCAATCAATTTACTGGAAGACATTTGGGCCTCAGAAACAGCCCTGGAGATAGCTGAGATAAAGAAATACGTATACGACGCCCTTTCCTCTGATGAGCGAATTGTTCTACGTGGAACAACGGAAAATCTTGAGGAAAAGGTGCCGCTCTTTTCATTCAGCGTAAAGGGCGTCCATCACGAGGATCTTGCTCTAGTTCTGGATAAAATGGGAATTGCTGTGCGCTCCGGCCATATGTGTGCGCAGCCCCTCATGAAGCGCTTCGGCGTCACCGGAATGCTCAGGGCTTCCTTTGCGCCGTATAATACGCTTGAAGAAGCAAAATGCTTTATCCGCGCGCTTGATAAGGCTATAAACATGTTGGCTTAAATGACGATGAATATGAAATAGCGTGATGCTCTCCTGAGGACCCTGGCCACCCGCGGCCGATAGCGGGGGGACCACTAGCGCGAAGCGCGTTTGGTGGGATGAGCGAAGCGAAGGTCCGAAGGAGAGCATTACGCTATTTGAAACATAGCAGATAAATGACATTACAAGAAGCAAAACAGGCTGTGGTCGATGATTTCGCGATGTTCGACGAATGGCTGGATAAATACGAGTATATAATCGGCCTTGGGAAGAATCTGGAGGCATTTCCGGAGGAGAAAAAGACAGAGGACAGATTGATAAGCGGCTGCCAGTCAAGGGTTTGGTTGGATTGCGAGCCGAGAGACGGAAAACTCTGGTTTACCGCAGACAGCGACGCCATTATCACCAAGGGCATCATTTCCCTTCTGATAAGCGTTTATTCGGGCCGTACGGCAAAGGAAATCGCGGAGGATGATTTCGCCTTCGTTAATGAGATAGGTCTCAGTGAGAACCTTTCTCCTACCAGGGCAAACGGCCTTTCATCGATGATAGCTACAATTAAGAAGACAGCAAGCGATTATGCAGGACAGTAACGTTCTTACCCCGGAAGCGGTAAAGGAATTGACTCCGCTCTACGACGCCGTAGTTCTTGCGCTCAAGCAGGTCTACGACCCGGAGATTCCTGTTAATATCTACGACCTGGGGCTTATCTATGAGCTTCATATAGACCAGAACCACGACGTCTCTATAACGATGACCTTCACCGCTCCCAACTGCCCTATGGCAGACGAGGTGATGGCCGAGGTCAAACATGCCGTAGAACAGACCCCGGGAATCAACTCATGTACGATCAATCTGGTATTTGAGCCGGCGTGGGACCAGAGCCTTCTGTCGGACGAAGCCCGTCTGGAATTGGGTATGGACGTAGAAATGGAGGACTAGGGTGGAACGTAGGCCGGTATATTTAGCTCTGGGATCCAATCTTGGCGACCGTAAGCAGAACATACTCGAGGCGGTCAGAAGATTGGATTCTCGTTTCGGGCCGCATATGGCCCTGTCCGGTCTTTATGAATCAGGGGCAGAGGGCTTCGACGGCCCCGACTTTATAAACGCCGCAGTCCGGTATGACCTGGACATGGACCCCCTTCAGATCCTTCGGGCATGTAAGGAGGTCGAGGCTGAGATGGGGCGGCCCCAGAAAGGTATTGAGCTGGACTCAGAGGGACGAAGAATTTATCATTCGAGAATAATTGATATCGACGTTCTGCTGATTGGTGACGAAACCGTAGACACACCCGAACTGAAGGTCCCTCATCCCTTGATGAAAGAAAGAGATTTTGTGATGGTTCCCCTTGGGGAAATACTCGGCATTTGCTAAATTTGTAGCCCTTCAAGAAACAAATTAAACAAGCAATATGACTCAGGAAGAAGTTTTCAAAGTGCTCGTCGCACACTGCAAAGAGTACGGTTTTATTTTCCCTTCCAGCGAGATCTACGACGGTCTCGCGGCTGTTTACGATTACGGCCAGATGGGATCGGAGCTTAAGAACAACATCAAACAGTATTGGTGGAACGCCATGACCCGTCTGAATGAAAATATTGTGGGTATCGACTCATGTATTTTCATGCACCCCAGAATCTGGGAAGCCTCGGGCCACGTAAGCGCCTTCAACGACCCTCTGATCGACAATAAAGACAGTAAGAAGCGCTATCGCGCAGACGTCCTTATCGAGGACTTCCTCGCAAAGATCGAAGAAAAGATCAATAAGGAGGTCGAAAAGGGCCGCAAGAAGTTCGGAGACAGCTTCGACGAAGCCCAGTTCAGGGCAACAAACCCCAACGTCCTTCGCGAGAAAGCAAAGTACGATGCCGTCCACGAGCGCTATGTAAAGGCAGAGAATGAAAACGACCTGGAGGAGTACAGGAACATCATAGTTGACAACAACATCGTTTGCCCTATCAGCGGTACCTGCAACTGGACAGACGTCCGTCAGTTCAACCTTATGTTCAAGACCTCGATGGGTAGTACCGCAGACGCAAGCAATACTATCTACCTGCGTCCTGAGACCGCCCAGGGTATCTTCGTCAACTATCTCAACGTCCAGAAAACCGGCCGTATGAAGATTCCTTTCGGAATCGCTCAGATCGGTAAGGCCTTCCGTAATGAGATCGTCGCCCGTCAGTTCATCTTCCGTATGAGGGAGTTCGAGCAGATGGAAATGCAGTTCTTCATCAAGCCCGGAACCGAGCTTGACTGGTTCGCAAAATGGAAGGAGCAGCGTATGAAGTGGCATGTCAACCTTGGAATGGGCGCGGAGAACTACCGCTTCCACGACCACGAAAAGCTTGCCCACTACGCCAATGCCGCGACCGATATCGAATTCAACTTCCCGTTCGGTTTCAAGGAGCTTGAGGGTATCCACAGCCGTACAGACTTCGACCTCGGCAACCATCAGAAATTCTCCGGCAAGAAGATCGAATACTTCGATCCGGACGAGAATAGGGCTTACACGCCTTACGTAGTCGAGACCTCGATCGGCGTAGACCGTATGGTTCTCGCAGTCCTGAGCCACTCCTACAAGGAGGAAGACCTCGGAAATGGCGAGACCCGCGTTGTCCTCAGCATCCCCGCTCCTCTTGCTCCTGTAAAGGCTGCTGTCCTTCCGCTAGTAAAGAAAGACGGCCTTCCCGAGCTTGCCCAGAAGATTATGGACGACCTGAAGTTCGATTTCAACTGCCAGTACGAGGAGAAAGACTCGATCGGCAAGCGCTATCGCCGTCAGGATGCGATCGGAACCCCGTTCTGCATTACCGTAGACCACGAATCACTTAACGACAACTGCGTCACCGTACGCGATCGCGACACGATGGAGCAGCAGCGCGTCCCTATCGCAGAGCTCCGCGCTCTTATAGACAGCAAGGTCAACCTCAATAACCTCCTGCGCAATCTCTAATGGCTCAGAATTTTGCAGAACTCGGCAGGGTAGAGGCTATCCGCCAGCTTTTCGAAGGGACCGGTTTCGAGCCCTTCGGAGAGCCGCTTTGGCTGACAGCCGGCCAGCAGGAATGCATCACTACAGCGTCCGGCCTGATGTCGGAGGGCGTAGACTTCGATCTGGTTTATTTTCCCCTTCCTCACCTCGGCCGCAAGGCAGTCCTTAAGGTCACTGGCGAGCTCTATGCCGTGATGGCCCAGCCCGAGTCGCTGAGTATCCAGCTCGGAATCTCCGCAAAACTGGATTTTCCCCAGATAAAAGAGCTCTGGAGCGGAATAGTCTCCGCCGCAAAGGACCATGGCTACCGCAGCCTCAGCCTTGAGCTTCAGCCTTCGAAAAACGGTCTTACGATCGCGCTGGCTGCTACAGGCCGACACAGCGCCGCGGTCTCTGCGGCCCGTCCGAAGGCGCAGAGCAAGGACCTTGTCTGCGTCTCCGGCCCGCTGGGCGCGGCCTATCTCGGCCTGCAAGCCCTCCAGCGCGAGAAAAGCAACTTCGACAAGGGAACCCAGAACCGGGAGGCCCTGGAGCGCTATAAGATGCTGGTCGCGGCCTACCTGAAGCCCGAGCTTGAGCCCGTCAGCCTCGCTGCCTCGTACGGTTATTTCGTCACACACGGCCTTGCGGATGCCCTGCTTCGCCTCCAGCGGGACAGCGGTTTCGGCGTAAAGGTATATGCTGATAAGATCCCCTTCGAGGGCGGTAGCTTCGACCTCGGAAAAGAGCTGAACCTGGATCCAGTCTCGGCGGCCATGAACGGAGGAGAGGATTATCACCTCCTGTTTGTAGTGCCGCTCGCTCAGTTTGAGCAGTTCCGCAAGGACTTCCAGACCTTCGATATCATTGGCCATCTCGCCCAGCCGGAAGTGGGCGCGGTCTTAGTTACCCCGGAAGGGGTAGAACTGCCTCTCAAGGCCCAAGGCTGGTAGAATATGGCTTTTGTACACCTTCATCTCCACACCCAGTACAGTATTCTTGACGGTCTTACGAACATCAAGAAGCTCTTCGCGCGCGCGAGGGAGCTGGGTATGCCTGCCCTGGCCATCACAGACCACGGCAACATGTTCGGAGTGAAGGAGTTCTTCCGTTGGGCAGACGACAAAAGCAACAAAGATGCCGACGGAAATTATATCGTAAGGCCCATCATTGGCTGCGAGATCTACGTCACGCGCCACTACGACCACCACCTCAAGGACAACGACCACAAACGTTACTATCACCTCATCCTTCTGGCAAAGAACTACGCCGGGTATAAAAATCTGATGAAGATAGTCTCCACGGCCCACATCGAGGGCATGTACTATCGTCCGCGCGTAAGCCACGAAATAGTCGAGAAGTACCACGAAAACCTTATCTGCAGCTCTGCCTGCCTCGCCGGAGAAGTCTCCAAGAGTATTCTGGCGGGGGATATGGAAGCTGCGAGAGCTGCGATAGCCTGGCATAAAAAGGTTTTCGGAGACGACTATTACCTGGAGGTGATGCTCCATAAACCCGAGGATCCGAGCCTCAGCCTTGACGTGTACAAAGGACAGCTTACAGTTAATCAGGCTATTTTCCAGCTGGCAGAGGAGACGGGGACGAAGGTGATTGCCACCAACGACGTCCACTTCCTGATGAAGGAAGACGGTCCGGTCCACGACCGCCTCATCTGCCTTACGATGAACAATGACATCGACGACCCCAACCGAATCAGGTATACTCAGCAGGAGTATCTTAAGAGCGAGGCCGAGATGCGCGATCTGTTCCCGGAACACCCCGAAGTAATAGACAATACGATCGAGGTCGCCTCCAAGATTGAGCAGTACAAGATAGACCGTCCGCCTATCCTTCCTAAGTTCAAGATCGATCCAGAGTTCCTCGCCAGGCGCGACGAGTATCTCGAAAAATACTCCGAGATAATCGAGAACGGCAAATATTCGATTGTCAAGGACAAGAAAACGGGCGAAATAGTCAGTAAGGAGTATCGTGGAGATGATTTCTGTACTTCTGTAGCGTATCTGTGTCACCTTACCTACGAGGGCGCCCACAAGCGTTACGGCCCTACTCTTACCGAAGAGCAGAAGTCCCGAATAGAGTTCGAGCTGAAGACCATCTCGTTTATGGGCTTCCCGGACTACTTCCTGATCGTCCAGGACTATATCGCAGCTTCGCGCCGGATGGGCTATCTGGTAGGCCCTGGAAGAGGTTCCGCCGCAGGTTCGGTAGTGGCCTATTGCCTCTGGATTACCAATCTCGACCCGATTAAATACCAGCTCCTGTTCGAGCGTTTCCTCAATCCGGATCGTATCAATATGCCGGATATAGACGTAGACTTCGAGAACCTTACCGCGGCCCACGAATACGTAGAACATACCTACGGAGCGGACCACGTCTCGCGCGTCATCACCTTCGGAACGATGCTCGCCAAGGGTGCGATCAAGGACGTTGCCCGAATAAGCCACGTCTCGATAGACGAATCCAACAGGCTTACGAAGATGGTCCCCGACCGTCTTTCCGAAAAGATAGAGAAGGAATATCCCTTCAACCCTAAGCTGGATGAGCTTAAACCTGGTTTTAAGCAGGTAGAGAAGGAAGGAAAGATATTCCAGGTAGGTAAGGAAGATACGGATGTCAAGGTTACTCTCGGCAGCTGTTTCCGCCTGGTCCCGGATATGAAAAACGAGCTTGAGAATGGCCCTGAGCTTAACAGGGAAGTGCTCAAGTACGCCAGCCAGCTAGAGGGAACCATCCGCCAGGTCGGCCAGCACGCCTGCGCTACCATCATCGGCCCCAGCGACCTTACCGAGAATATCCCTATCTGCCTTTCGAAGGATAAGGAAACGGGACTGGACGTCTGGACCTCGCAATACGACGGACACTATATCGAGAGCGTAGGAATGCTCAAGATGGACTTCCTGGGACTGAACACCCTCTCGATTATCCACAAAACTCTTGACAATATCAAGGCCCGCCACGGTATCGATATCGATATCGAGGCTATCCCTATCGACGATAAACCGACCTTTGAACTCTACGGACGCGGAGATACTACGGTAGTATTCCAGTTCGAGTCCGAGGGTATGAAAAGCTGGCTCCAGAAGCTCCACCCGGAGCGTTTTGAAGACCTTATCGCTATGAACGCACTGTATCGTCCGGGTCCTATGGACTATATTCCGGACTTTGTAGACAGAAAGCAGGGCCTTAAGCCTATCGAGTATGATCTCCCCGAGATGGAGGAGTATCTTACTGATACATACGGAATTACGGTTTATCAAGAGCAGGTTATGCTTCTGTCCCAGAAGCTCGCAAACTTCACTAAAGGCCAGGCAGATACCCTCCGTAAGGCTATGGGTAAGAAGCAGCTGGACGTAATGATGGACCTTAAGGAGAAGTTCATGAGCGGCGGTATGGCCAACGGCCACCCCGAGAAGGTCCTGGACAAGATCTGGAAAGACTGGGAGAAATTCGCTCAGTACGCGTTCAACAAGTCCCACGCAACCTGCTACGCCTGGGTCAGCTATCAGACAGGATGGCTCAAATGTCACTATACAGCAGAGTTCCTTTCCGCCAATCTCTCCTGCAATCTCTCCGATATGGACGAGATCAAGAAGATTATGGCAGACTGCAAGCTCCATAAGATAAAGGTTCTTAACCCTGATATAAACGAGTCTGAGGCCAGTTTCACCGTAAACAAGGCTGGAGACATACGCTTTGGACTTGGCGGAATGAAGGGCTTTGGCTCCAATATAGTAGACACTATCGTAAGGCAGAGAGCCCTGAACGGCCAGTTTAAAGACGTTTGGGATTTTGTAGAGAGGATGGCAGAGTATAATGGGATGGATCCCAAGAACAACGCTCCGGTAGGAAGGAAGCCTCTTGAATCGCTCATCTACGCGGGCGCATTCGACTCCTTCGGCTACAAACGCACCCAGTTCTTCCTTCCCGGAAACAGCGGAGATCTGTTTATAGACGAGCTCGTACGCTATGCTGAACTATATAAGAACGATAAGTTGGACAACAGCGTCTCGCTCTTTGGGGATTCCGAGGAGATGAAACCGGTTCGCCCCGAGATGCCGGCCGCCCCTGCCTATGAAGATCAGCTCCCGTTGCTACAGAAGGAGAAGGAAATAGTAGGAATGTTTCTTTCGTCACATCCGCTGGACCGCTACTCCTTCGAAATGGAGACCTTTACAAACTGTGAGTTGGCGGGTATCAGTGACGTAATTGCCAAGGCAAACGCGGAGCAGAAGGGTTCTAAGCTGGCTATGGGCGGAATCGTCACAGCCATAGATATCAGTACAACCCGCAACGGAAATCCGTCACTTAAAGCAACGATCGAAGATTATTCGGGCGCGTATACGCTTACTTTCTATGGTAAAAACGTCGACATTTTCCGTCCGAAACTCGAGCTTCATCAGGCTGTTTACGTAACCGCCGAAGTAAAGGCGCGCTTCAGAGGCAAAAAAGATCCGAACGACAAGTCTCCGGAAGAGTTCGAGCTTCGTGTTATAGACATTACTATGCTAGGAAGCGTCAACGAGTCGCTCCTGAAAGCTCTGAAAGTTTACGTTAACGAGGACGTAATTACGTCACAATTCCGAAAAGATTTTCTTAAGGCTATTAAGGGAAATAAAGGCCCGACTCCTCTTACTATTGTGCTCGTCAGCCAGAAGCATAAGTGGACAATGGAGATGAAGTCCAAAAAGTACAATGTTGCAGTGTGTTCAGACTTCCTTTCCCAGCTGAAATCCCTCGGTTTGTCCTATAAAGCGGTCAGATAGTCGGCCTTTAAGAGCCGAGTTCACAACGGGGCCAGACTCCGTCTTTTTAATAAGATTTTCTTCCACCGGACCTATTCTTTAAGAAATTTAAGAATAAGGTCCTTTTCAGAACCGTAGAGTTCAAAAATAAAACTTCTTTAAAAAAGTGTGGATTTCTTTGAAAGTCGTTAGAAAAAGTGTAAATTTGTTCTGAAAGACTATCAAAGTATGAAAAGGGCTGCTTATAAGGATCTTTTACACTGGAAAAGCAATAAATTCCACCGTCCCCTCCTGGTTTATGGCGCAAGACGAACAGGTAAGACTTATTTGCTTAAAGAGTTCGCAAAAACGGAGTATGAGAAGGTAATTTATCTCAATTTTGAGGAGAATCCGGACTACAAAACCGTATTTCAGAACGAGCCTGAAGCCAGTCGCGTACTTCGCGAAATTTCATCACTCTCAAAGATAGATGTCACCCCCGGTAACACTCTTCTTATATGGGATGAAATTCAGTCTTGTCCAGAGGCTCTCAGTGTGCTTCCCGATTTTGTAGAGTCTGACTTCGGTTTCGACATTATAGTCTGCGGATTTCTTCCCGCAAGCCCTAAGGCAGAGGCAAAGATTGAGGAATTAAAGCAATCAAGGACTATTGAGACCCTAAGAATCTTCCCTTTTTCCTACGATGAGTTCCTCTCCGCCACCGGCCATGATAATATGGCGGGGCTTCTGCGGAGTCTCGACTGGGGCGCTATCGGCTCTCTTCTGCCGAAGTATAACCAGTATCTTAAAGAATATCTGTTTTGCGGAGGTATGCCCCAGGCGGTAGCGGCCTTTGTCGAAGGACAGCTTCCTTCTCAGGTCCGCGCAGTACAGAAAGACCTTCTTACTGCCTCGGATAACGACATTCTGCGTTTTGCTCCTAAGCGCCACATAGATGAAATTACCGCTGTCCTGAATTCAGTGTTCCCTCAGCTTCTTGACGAGAACCAGAAATTCAACCTCTCAAAACTAAAAGAGGGCGCCCGCCTGAAAGATTACGAAAGTTCTATTTCCTGGCTCGTTCGCGCGGGACTTATACATAAGGTACATAAACTAAGTACAGTTTCGATGCCCATCGAATTCTTCCAGGACGCGAGGAGCTTCAAGCTGTTCCCTTTCGATTCCGGGATGGCGGCCGCTCTGGCAGATATAGATCCCGCAAGAATTCTGGTGGGCGACGAAGCCTTCAAGGGTTTCAATGGCGCCTTGCTTCAGACTCTTGTTCTGAATCAGATAGCTCTTCGCGGAGATCCGGTATGTTATTATGGGGCTCAGGGTTCAACCCTCTCTATAGACTTTATAGTCCAGGAGTTCTCGCGTATTTTTCCCGTAGAGGTTATGCCCTACCAGAACGGAAACTCTAAAGCTATGAGGCTTTTCGTCGAAAAGAATCCCGGGCGAAACGGTATTCGCGCTTCGCTCGATAATCACTTCGGCCGCGAGTGGATGGACAACGTCCCCGTCTATGCGGTATCGTTTTTTCTCGCTGGACTGGTATGAAAAAGGTAGTAATTCCCGCCGGCTCTCCGGGCCGGCTTACGTTTTTCCTCGCAGTGGAGGAATATCTTGCACAAAGCGCGAAGGAGGATATGTTCTTCACTTGGCAGTCGCCCCCGACCGTAATCTGCGGCCGCAACCAGGTTATAGAAAACGAAGTCAATCTCGAGTATTGCCGTGAAAACAATATTGTCGTGGTCCGCAGGAAGAGCGGCGGCGGCTGCGTTTACTCGGACTGGGGGAACGTGATGCTCTCGTTCGTTACCCCGGACCTCGGGGTGGAAGAGGTGTTCGCCTGCTATCTCGAGATGGTAGCCGGAGTTCTTCGCGAACTGGGCTTCGACGCAGTAACTACCGAGCATAACGATATCCTGGTCGGCGGACGCAAGGTCTCGGGCAACGCCTGCTTCGCCACCCCGCGGGCGACGATAGTCCACGGCACGATGCTCTACGACCTCGACTTCGATGCGCTTGCCCGATCGACCACCCCGTCCGCCGAAAAGCTGGCCAAACACGGAGTTCAGTCCGTCCGGCAGCGGGTCGTCAATCTGAAAAGCCTGGGACTGAAGCTGGACGCCGCAGGACTTCGCAAATATTTCGAAGATCGTTTATGTGATTCTGAAATGGTTCTCACCGCAGAGGATATCGAAAAAATCGTTAAATTTGAAAACTAATATAAAAGCAATGGAAGAAAACCTTAAACTTACCTGCCTGCACGACCGTCACGTTGCTCTCGGAGCGAAGATGAGTCCGTTCGCGGGTTACGATATGCCGATCCAGTATTCGGGCATTACAGAAGAACATCTTGCGGTCCGTACTAAGGTCGGAGTCTTTGATGTCTCCCATATGGGCGAAGTGTTTATCAGCGGTCCGGAAGCGGAAGAATTCATCAACCACATCTTTACGAACGACATCCGTACCAGTAAGCCCGGCCAGGCGCTTTACGGAATGATGCTCTATCCGGACGGAGGAACAGTAGATGATCTTATCGTTTACCGCGAGTTTGAGCCCGATCACTTCCTCGCCGTAGTGAACGCTTCGAATATCGAAAAGGATGTGGACTGGATGGTTCAGAACTCAAAGGGTTTCAATGTAAAGATCGACAACCAGTCTGAGCTCTGGGGTCAGGTGGCAGTTCAGGGTCCCGAGGCGGAAAAGACCCTCGTCGAGGTTCTTGGACTTAAGAACGCTCCCGAGATTGGCTTCTATGAATACGCCGAGGGAGAGTGGAATGGCGCCAGACTGATCATCAGCCGTACCGGTTATACCGGAGAGGATGGTTTCGAACTCTATACCGACATAAAAGGAACTCAGGAAATCTGGGACAAACTCATTGAGGCCGGAGTCGCGCCTTGCGGACTGGGTTGCCGAGATACCCTTCGTTTCGAGGCGGGCCTTCCGCTCTATGGAGACGAATTGTCGCCCGAAATCTCTCCCGTAGTAGCAGGACTCTCTATGTTCTGCAAACTCGATAAGGAAGAGTTCATCGGAAAAGAGGCGATCGAAAAACAGAAGACCGAAGGAACTGCGAAGAAAATCGTCGGTCTCGAAATCTTCGACCGCGCTATCCCTCGCGCCGGCTATCCGGTAGAGCTCGAAGACGGAACCGAGGTCGGAGTTGTGACAACGGGCTACCACAGCATTTCGCTGGACAGGAGCATCTGCTTCGCCCTGGTAGACAAAGCCTACAGCGCCCTCGGAACAAAGCTCAATGTCCGCATCCGTAAGAAAGTATTCCCCGGAGAGGTCGTCAAAAAACGTTTCTATCAGACAAACTATAAAAAATAATACTATGTCAAAGATTATTGAAGGTCTTCTCTACAGTGAGTCCCACGAATGGGTAAAAGTTGAAGGTAACATTGCCGTCATCGGCGTTTCTGATTTCGCTCAGGCGGAGATGGGAGACATTACTTATGTCGACCTCCCGGACGAAGGAGACGAATTCGAAAAGGGTGAGGATTTCGGCGCTCTCGAGAGCGTAAAAGCATCCAGCGAACTTTATACTCCCGTTTCCGGTAAGGTAGTCGAGGTCAATACCGCTCTCGAAGATGCTCCCGAACTCATCAACGAGGACGCTTTCGAGAACTGGATTATCAAGGTCGAAATGAGCGACGAAAGCGAGCTCGAAGACCTGATGGACGCAAAAGCATACGAAGCAGTAGCAAAGTAACCGTATGAGCAATTTCCCTTATTTTCCGCACACCGCGGAGGATATTCGGCAGATGCTCGATCGGATAGGGGTCAAATCTTTAGAGGACCTCTATTCCGACGTGCCTGCCGATTTCCTTTTCAAAGGCGAGTACGACCTGCCGGACGCAAAGTCTGAGCAGGAAGTCCGCGACTGGTTCGAAAAACTTGCCGCCCTTAACCCGAAGCTCAAGGTCTTCGTAGGCGAGGGCTCTTACGACCATTATAGCCCGGCGGTAATCCCGAACCTCCTTTCCCGTTCGGAGTTCCTTACAGCCTACACCCCTTATCAGTGCGAGATTTCGCAGGGTACTCTCCGCTACATCTTCGAGTACCAGACTATGATCTGCAACCTCACCGGACTCGACGTCAGCAACGCCTCCATGTACGACGGCCCTACCGCCGCCGCCGAGGCGATGAGGATGGCGGTCGCCTGTGCGAAGAAAAAGAACACCGTTCTCGTATCGAAGGGCCTTCTACCTAACGTACTCGAGGTCATCAGGACCTACGCCAAGTACTATGGGACTACAATAGAGGAGATCGCGCTCGAGGGCGGCCAGACTTCGCTCTCTTCGCTTAAGGCCCTGCTGGCCGGAGGCGATGTAGCCGGCGCGATCGTTCCTTCGATCAACCGCTATGGCATCATTGAGGACCTTACAGGCTTTGCCGAAGCCCTCCATGATGCGGGCGCGGTCCTCGCGCAGTACTGCGACCCTTCGGCGCTGGCGGTCGTCAAGTCGCCGGCAGAGTGGGGTGCGGACATCGCTGTGGGCGACGGGCAGAGTCTCGGAATCCCGATGACGCTCGGCGGCCCGTCCGTGGGCTTTATGGCCTGCAAGAAGGACTATATGCGCAAGCTCCCGGGCCGCATCGTCGGCCAGACGGTCGATTCCGAGGGTAGGCGCTCCTTCGTCCTGACGCTCCAAGCGCGCGAGCAACACATCCGCCGCGAGAAAGCGACCTCGAACATCTGCTCCAACCAGTCCCTGATGGCCCTGTATGTCACGGTCTACCTGTCCTTGATGGGTGCGGACGGGCTGAAAAAGGTCAATGAGATTTCCGCTTCGGGCGCGAAATACCTTCATGACCGGCTCCTCGCGACCGGCAAGTTCGAAGAGGCCTTCCCCGGAAAGCCTTTCCTCAAGGAATTCGCCCTCCGGCCGCTCGTTCCGGTCGACAGGCTCCAGGAGAAACTGCTGGAGGCGGGGTATTTCGCCGGCCTCCAGATCGAAGAAGGGATCCTGACTTTCTGCGTCACCGAAAGGCGCACGAAAGAAGAAGTTGACGGTTTGGTTTCAATTATCGGGGAGGTATAGCCATGAAGTACTACGACAAACTCATCTTTGAACTCTCGGCCGAAGGCCGGACGGGTTATTCTCTTCCGAAGAACCGTTTCCCGGCGGCCGGACCGCTTCCGGAGGCCCTGAGCCGTGAAGAAGCCCCGCTTCTCCCGCAGGTCAGCGAAATCGACGTGGTCCGCCACTATACGAATCTCTCCCAGATGAACTTCGGCGTCGACACCGGATTCTATCCGCTCGGGAGCTGTACGATGAAATACAATCCCAAGATCAACGAGGAGATCGCGAATCTTCCCGCTTTCGCCGGGATCCATCCGCTGCAGCCCGAAAAGACGGTCCAGGGCGTCCTGGAGGTCTATTATGAAATGGAGCGGATGCTCGCGGAAATCACCGGTCTGAAGGCCTTTACCTTCAATCCCTGCGCCGGCGCGCACGGAGAACTGACCGGTCTGATGGTCAGGCGGTCTTATCACCTCAGCAGGGGAGACGTAAAACGGACGCAGGTCATC
>JAEEGG010007815.1_pt1 | contig 24487 bp, 18 predicted proteins | sample 9134161 | NCBI WGS metagenome assembly JAEEGG01 (sample SAMN16246543, study PRJNA631951) | gut metagenome | biome: gut microbiome; feature: rumen; material: CR-attached | host: Bos | place: Iran: Karaj | collected 2018-10
CCTCGCCTGCCGCACGGCGTCTTCGGCCCGGCCGGCGTAGGGCTGGGGCATGGCCGAGGCGTCGAGGGGCGCAGGCTTGGCCTGCGCGCTCTCCGGCAGGCTGCCAGCTGCGGCCTGGCCAGCTTCCGGGCTGGCGGCCTGACCTGGCTGCGGACGCTCAGCGACCTTCCTGACAGGCTCGGGATAGGCGATGCGCTGGTGGAAGATGCCGGTGAGCACGCGACGGAAGCTTTCGCCCAGCAGGTGGAGATCCTTGAAGGTGAGCTCGGACTCGTCGAGCTGGCCTTCGGCGAAGATGCCCTTGATGATCTTGTCGATGTGGGCCGTGAGCCTGGCGGGCGTAGGGTCACTCAGGGTCCGGCTCGAGGCCTCCACCGAGTCGGCCAGCATGAGGATGGCCGCCTCCTTGGTCTGGGGCTTGGGGCCGGGATAGCTGTAGTCGCTCTCGGAGGGGTCTTCGCCCAGTTTCACGGCCTTCTGGTAGAAGAAGCGGACCACGCGCGTGCCGTGGTGCTGAGCGATGATGTCGGTGATCTCCTTGCCGAGGCGGTAGCGCCCGCACAGCTCCATGCCCTTCTTGACGTGGGAGGTGATGATGAGCGCGCTCATGGAGGGGGCGAGCTTGTCGTGGCGGTTCTCGCCGCCGAACTGGTTCTCGATGAAGTACTGGGGATAGAAGATCTTGCCGGCGTCGTGGTAGAGGGCCGCCACCTTGCACAGCAGGGAGTTGGCGCCAATGGCCTTGGCGCCGGCCTCGACCATGTTGGCCACCACGATGGAGTGGTGGTAGGTGCCGGGGACCGTGACCATCAGCTCCTGCATGAGGGGCTGCTCGAGGCTGATGAACTCCATGAGCTTGAAGCGCGTGGAGTAGCCGAAGACGGTCTCGAGCACGGGCGAGAGGGAGAAGAAGAGGATGAGGGTGAGCAGGGAGTTGATGCAGGTGGCCGTCAGGAGCATGGGCAGCTCCGAGAGGGAGAGGTTGTCCACGAAGGAGGCCCCGAGCACAAGCAGGCACTCGCCGAGGATGAGCGGGATGAGGTTCCAGACCGTGTCCTGGCGGCTCACGGAGGTGACCACGAGCCAGGTGGCCAGCATGGCCGAGAGGAAGTGGAAGAAGCAGAAGGCGGCGCCGAGCCGCATGGCCAGCGCCGTGAAGAGCGTGAGCAGCAGGCCCATGGTCACGTAGCGCTTGGCTGCGAAGACCATGGCCACGAAGCCGACGGCGCCCGCCATGGGAAAGGCGACGGTGAAGGCGTCGGCAAGGGCTGTGCTGCCCACGGCCCCGCCCAGGGCATGGACTCCCTTGGCGCAGAGGGTCGTGACGACCGTGATGATGCTGACGAGGTAGAGATCCTTGTTCGAGATGGGCGTGCCGGGCCTGCCGCTCGGCGAGAGGAAGAAGCCGAGGGAGAGGAAGGAGGCCAGCAGGAAGGAGCCGAGGGAGCGCTGCCAGTCAAGGGGCGCCTCGCTCGAGCGGTAGAGGGCCTGAATCTTGATCTGCTGCTCCCTGCCCACGCGCTCGCCGCGCCGGAGGATGAGCTCGCCCTTCTGGATCTGGTAGTAGACCGGCTCCACCTTGTCCACGACTTCGGCGGCCCGCTTCTGGGTGGCCTCGCGGTTGAGGGTGAGGGTGGCCGGCAGGCAGGTCGCGAGCACCACGTTGATGGCGCGCCTGGCGTTGTGGGTGAGCTCCTCCTCGCCCCTGGCAACGGTGGAGACTTCGGCAAGGAAGGACTGCATGTCCGGCAGGGTCGCGACGTCGGGCCTGAGCACCTCGGCGCCGGTGTCGAGGTTGCGCACGACGACGCCGCTGCGCCCCACGCGGGAGGTGCGGATGTCGCCCACGAGGCCCTCGGAGAGGCGGGCGCGCAGGAGCGGCAGGAGCTTTTTGAGCACAAAGGCCTGGGTGGAGGAGAGCCCGAGCTCGGGCAGGATCTCGCGAGCCAGCTCGGGGCCTATCTCGGCGCTGAAGAGTTCGCTCGGCGCCTCGCGGCCGCCCTTGACCGGGACGCCGTTGAGCTCGCGCATGAGGTCGATGAGGCGCTGCTCGAAGACGATGTAGGGCTCCATGCTGAGGTCGTAGACCGGCGGCTGGAGCAGCATGACCTGCTTGCGCCTGGCATCGGTGGCGGTCCTGTCCTCGACGAGCAGGAAGCGGTCGGCCACGACGTCGCTGCCTGCGACCTGGCCCTGCACGTAGAGCTTGTGGCCAGGCTCGAAGTTGAAGCCGGCAAAGAGGGAGAGGAAGAGCAGCGCCAGAGCGTAGACAAGCACCCCGCGCTTGCACTGCCTATGGCCCTCGAGCGCCCGCATGAGGGAGAGGGCGCAGGGCTTCTTGGGGCTATCGGCGAGCTTCAGCTTCGTCATAGGCGTGCACTATGGCTCCGACCAGAGGATGCCGCACCACGTCGGCCTTCTGGAAATGGTGGAAGGCGATGCCCTTCACGTTCGCGAGGATCTGCAGGGCCTGGACGAGGCCCGACTGGCCCCGCGACGGCCCCGGCAGCATGGGCAAATCGACCTGCGAGGGGTCGCCGGTGACGACCATGCGCGAGCCGAAGCCCATGCGGGTGAGGAACATCTTCATCTGCTCGGCCGTGGTGTTCTGCGCCTCGTCCAGAATGATGAAGGCGTCGTTGAGGGTGCGCCCGCGCATGAAGGCCAGCGGCGCCACCTCGATGGCGCCGGACTCGAGCATGGAGGCCACTCTGGCCTGGGGGAGCATGTCGTTCAGGGCGTCGTAGAGGGGACGCAGGTAGGGATTCACCTTCTCCTCGAGGTCGCCGGGAAGAAAGCCGAGGCGCTCGCCGGCCTCCACCGCGGGGCGGGTGAGGACGATGCGCTTGACCTGGTGCTGGGCGAACATGGAGAGGGCCATGGCCACGGCGAGGTAGGTCTTGCCGGTGCCCGCAGGCCCCACGGCGAAGACCATGGAGCAGCGCTTCAGGGCGTCGAGGTAGGCCTTCTGGGCCATGTTGCGCGCCGTCACCGTCTTGCGGGGCGTGTGGATGAAGACCGCGTCGCGGTAGACCTGGGAGAGGACGACGCCGGGATCGCTCAAGACCATCTCGTAGGCCCTGGCGATGTCCTCCTGGCTGACGGCCACGCCCTGCCGGAAGAGCTCGTAGAGCTGCACGAAGACGCTCACCAGCGCCTGCCTGATCCGGGCGTCCGGCGTGTCCACCAGCAGCTTGGCGCCGCGGCTCGACAGCTGGGCCCCGCTCGCGCTGGCGAGCAGGCTCAGGTGGGCGTTGTTGGGGCCGAAGAGCTGGCTGGCTGCCAGAGGATCGTCGAACTCCACAAGCTCTGCCGTTGAAAAATGGTCGGACATGCCTTCGTGCTTAATGAAATTCGCAGGGGCTGTCCACGAAAAATCTTCAAGCACTCCCTTGCACCCCGCCGGCTTCAAGCTCAGCTTCAAGCCCGCTTCGGGCCCGCGCCAGCCCCGTCTCGGGCCAGCTCAAGGCCTGGGCCAGGGCGCTTCGCCCTTGCGCCCTGCGCCGGCATCCCCTCCTCTGGGCAAGCGCTTCCCGGCTGCACGGCAGCGTGCTTTGAATAAGCGTATAAGCGCATGTCTCCCTTGCGGTCTGCCACCATACCGTATATAAGGTTCGTTCTCCCTCCGGCAGCTCCTGCCGGCTGGGACGGCACCCCTCCAACCTTCTCGCCACGAGGCCCGAATGCCCAAACTGTCGTTCACGCAAGAACCCCTCCGGGGGCCAGTCACCGTACCGGTCATGTCCCTCAGGGAAGTGGTCATCTTTCCCCACACCGTCGCCCCCCTGCTGGTGGGCCGCGAAGGCTCCATCAAGGCGGTGGAGTCCGCCTTCCGTTCGCCCGCACCCGACAAGCCCATCTTCCTCGTCCTGCAGAAGGACGCCACCCAGGAGTCGGTGTCTGGGCCCGAGCAGCTTTACAGCATGGGCGTGGTCTGCCGCGTGCTGCAGACCCTGCGCCTGCCCGACGGCACCGTGAAGGCGCTCTTCGAGGGCCTCTACCGGGCAACCTTTGCCAACTACGCGAACGACGATCCCTTCCCCACGGCAACGGTGACCGAGGTGCCCCAGGAGATGGGCGACGAGACGAGCTTCGACGCGGCCGCGTCCCTGCTCAGCGAGGAGCTGCAGTCCTTCCTCAAGTCAGGCCGCAAGATCAACCAGGAGACCGTCACCGCCCTCACGGCCATCAAGGACGCGGGCACCCTCGCCGACAGCATCATGTCGCGGGTGAACGTGCCCTACCAGCGCAAGCAGGAAGTGCTCGAGATCACCAACGTGGCCAGGCGCCTCGAGGAGGTCTTCGTCTGCCTGCACGGCGAAAACTCCATCGCCGACGTCGAGACCCGCATCAAGAACCGCGTGCGCGACGCCATGGAGAAGAGCCAGCGCGACTACTACCTCACCGAGCAGATCAAGGCCATCAACAAGGAGCTCGGCCGCGAAGAGGATCCCCTCCAGGAGCTCGACGACGTGCTCAAGGCTCTTGAAGCGCGCGACATGCCCGAGGAGGCCAAGGAGAAGGTGCGCTCCGAAATCCACAAGCTGCGCATCATGACGCCCTCGGCCGCCGAGTACACCATACTGCGCAGCTACGTCGACTGGGTCATGGACCTGCCCTGGAACAAGCTCAAGGAAATCGGCATCGACATCGCCGACGCCAGGCGCATACTCGACGCCAACCACTACGGCCTGGAGAAGCCCAAGGAGCGCATCCTCGAGTACCTGGCCGTGCAGAAGCTCTCCGGCGGCCTCAAGGGTCCCATCCTCTGCTTCGTGGGTCCGCCAGGCGTGGGCAAGACCTCGCTGGCCAAGTCCGTGGCCAAGGCCACGGGCCGCGAGTACGTGCGCCTCTCCCTGGGCGGCGTGCGCGACGAGGCCGAGATCCGCGGCCACAGGCGCACCTACATAGGCGCCCTGCCCGGCAAGATCATCCAGTCCCTCAAGCGCGTGGATCACAACAATCCCCTCTTCTGCCTCGACGAAATCGACAAGATGACGAGCGACTTCCGGGGGGATCCGGCGGCGGCCATGCTGGAGGTGCTCGACCCCGAGCAGAACTGCACCTTCATGGACCACTACCTCGACCTCGACTACGACTTGAGCAAGATCTTCTTCATCACCACGGCCAACTCCGTGGACGGCATTCCCGCCCCCCTGCTCGACAGGATGGAGATCATCGAGCTCAACAGCTACCTCGAGACCGAGAAGTTCCACATCGCCAAGAGCTTCCTCATCCCCCGCCAGATTGAGGAGAACGGCCTCCAGCCCGAGGACATCTCCTTCACGGACAGCGCCCTCACCGCCATCATCCGCGAGTATACCTCCGAGTCCGGCGTGCGAACTCTGGAGCGCCGCATCGCCAAGATCTGCCGCAAGGCGGCCATCAAGCTGCTGGAAAGCGGGGCCAAAACTGACGCCAAGGCCGCTGCGAAGGCCGCCCCCGAAGCAGCCGAAGCTGGCCAAACGGCCGAAGCCGCCGGAATCCCGGAGCAGGAAGCCCAGGCCGCGCCCGAAGCCAAGGCCGAAGCGGCCACAGCGCCCTTTATCGTCGACGTCAAGTCCCTGCCGGATCTGCTGGGCGTGCCGGTCTACCGCCACGACCGCCCCGAGCAGGCCTCCACGGTGGGCGTGTGCAACGGCCTTGCCTGGACCAGCGCCGGCGGGGAGCTCCTGCTCGTCGAGACCAGCATCATGCCCGGCACCGGCACCATTGCGGCCACGGGCAAGCTCGGCGAAGTCATGCAGGAGTCGGCCAAGGCCGCCCTCACCTACGTGCGCTCGCACTCGGCCGAGCTCGGCCTGGCGGCGGACTTCTACAAGCAGGTAGACATCCACGTGCACGTGCCCGACGGCGCCACCCCCAAGGACGGCCCCTCGGCCGGCATCACCATCGTCACGGCCATCACGAGCGCCCTGCTCGGCATACCCGTGCGCTCGGACGTCGCCATGACCGGCGAAATCTCCCTCAGGGGCCGGGTCCTTCCCATCGGCGGCCTGCAGGAGAAGCTGCTCGGCGCCAAGCGCGCGGGCGTTTCCACCATCCTCATTCCCAAGGACAACGTGCGCGACCTCAAGGAAGTGCCGGCCGAAGTCCTCAAGGATCTCGACATCGTTCCTGTCGAGCACGCCAGCGAGGTGCTGCTCAAAGCCCTCGACGCCACGGAGGCGGAGATCTTTTCGGGCGGCGACTCCCTGCCCCTCGCCAAGACCCTGCGCGCCGACTTCCCGCGTCCTGCGCAGCCCGCCGTCACCAGCTCCGCCCCGCAATAGCGCGGAGGAGCACTCCCACGCCTTTTCCAGGCCCTGCAGAGCGAAACGCCCTGCGGGGCCTTTTCCATTCCGGCGCCTGGCTAGAGCGCCGGGGGGCGTCAGATCTGTGCCGGATCAGCGCCAGGCTCGGAGCTGGCATCGACAGGCGCTTGCGCTTTCGGCTATAGCCGTGGAGAACGCGCATCCCAAGGAGGCATCCCGCATGAGCATGCAGCGCACGATCCCTTCCCTCGTCCGAACCATCCTCCCTGCCAGCCCTGCCCTCCCGGCGCTTCCTGCCCGGTCTGCCCTGGCGGCCGTGCTTGCGCTTGCCCTGGCCTGGGCCCTGCTCCTGGCTCCCGGCTGCGCCCAGGCCGCCCGCTGGCCCGTCAAGGGCGACATAGTCCAGCAGAAGCTCGTCAAGGACAGGCTGGGCGCAGGCCAGGTCATCTACACCGAGGAGCGGAACGATTCCGGCGGCCTCCAGACCCGCCTCCTCCATGCCTACCGCTTCACGGGCGATCCCGAAGAGGCCGAGCTCGTCTGGCTCGTCAACGACGGCGTCGAACGCTGTCCTGCGGACGTGGACGCGCACTTTGCAGCCAAGGCGCCCGTGACGACCGATCTCGACGACGACGGCCTGCTCGAGATCTGGACAGGCTACGTCACGCGCTGCGCCGGCGACGTCAGTCCCAAGACCCTCAAGATCATCATGTACGAGGGAAGGGACAAGCACGCCATGCGCGGCACCACCCTCGTCGAGGTGGAGCCGGGCCACTTCGAGGGCGGCACGGGCGAGATGGACACCGCCTTCCGCACCGGTCCCGCGGCCTTCAGAAAGTACGCCGAGAAGCTCTGGAGCCAGTGGCGCAGCGACGATGGCCGTGCCGGCACCAGGGACTCCTGGCCCGTCAAGGGCGAAGTGCTCGCCTCCGAGCCCATTGCCGACAGGCTCGGCGAGGGCGCCGTGATCTACAGCCGGGAAGTGGAGGAGAAGGACGACTGGAAGACCATGCTGCTCCACGCCTACCGCTTCAGCGGCGAGCCCGGATCCGCCTCCCGGATCTGGCAGATCAACGACGGCGTCGAGCGCTGCGAGCTCGACGGCGTGACGGCCACCTTCCTCGGCGACGGCCCCTTCGTCACCGACCTCGACCGCGACGGCATCAAGGAGATCTGGACGGTCTACACCTACGGCTGCGCCGGCGACCCCGGGCCCATAGACCTCAAGATCATCATGTACGAGGGAAAGACCAAGTACGCCATGCGCGGGGAAACCTGGGCGCGCGTCGGCGACGGCATCATGCAGGGCGGCGAGGGCAAGATGGACGACGCCTTCCGCTCTGGGCCTGCCGTCTTCAGACGCTATGCAGAAAAGCTCTGGCAGCGCTTCCGCATGGGCCGCGACGCTAGATAGCAGGCTTCCCCGGAAACGTTCCCCCTCCAGCAGATTGCAAGGAGTACGCCATGGCACGCCGAGCCGCATCCAAGCCCCCGTCCACACCGCTTCCGCCCCCGCCGGCAGGCTCCGCCATCAGGCTCTGTGCCGACGGCGCCTACCGCTGGCGCCTTGCCTTTCCCCTGTTCACCAACCCGGCCATCCTGCTATGGGGCTGGAAAATCATCTTCAAGATCATAGGCTTGACCCTGACTGGCCTCTGGCTCTTCTTCGCCGTCGTGACGCTCATGCAGAGCGGCCTCGATGCCGAGGCCCAGCTCTTCAACCTCCGCCTCTGGCTGGGGGCCTTCGCCCTCTTCCTCGCGCTCTGGCCGCTGGGCTACCTCCTGCTGGCCATACTCTGGGGCGGGAAGTACTGGATGGACTTCCGCATGGACGCTGCCGGCGTTGCGCACGCCCAGACGCCAAAGCAGTACAGGAAGAGCCGCGACCTCGGCGTGGCCGCCGGCTTTCTTGGCGCCGTCTCGGGGAGCATCGGGGCAGCCCAGACAGGCCGGCTCCTTGGCGTGCGGAACCGCATGTCCATGAACTTTGCCGACGTGGAGAGCGGACGCGCGGCCAGGCGCTGGTCCACCATCTATCTCAATGAATTCAGCGTGTACCGGCACCAGGTCTATACCGCGCCGCAGGACTTCGACTTCGTGCTCGGCTTCATCAGGAGCCGCGTTCCGGCTGGGGCCGCGGCGAGGCTTCAAGCATAGCTTGAGGTGCGTTGCGCCCTGCCCCAAGACGCATGCACGACAGAATATCTTCAAGGATTTGAAGGAGATGCTCCATGGCAACCAAGTGCAGATACTGCGGATCCACGTCCTACGGCCTAGGCTGTCCGCACAGCCCCACGAAGAAGCACGAGCACGTCAACGACGAGACGGCCTGCGAGTTCTGCGGGTCCAGATCCTACGGCCTAGGCTGCCCCCACAGCCCTACGAAGAAGCACCGCCACGGCCACGGCGGGGACAAGTGCATCTGGTGCGGCTCGAAAAGCACCGGTATAGGGTGCCCCCACAGCCCGACCAAACGGCACGAGCGCTGACCGCAGACTGCAGCCCGGCTCCGCGCCTGCGGCAGGCAGAGCTGCCCTGTGCCCGAGAGATACAGGGTCAGCGCCACGTGCAGGGAGGAAGACGCATGCTCACGCTGGATGAGACCATAGCCTACATCAAGGAGAAGCACCGGGGCCAGACCGACAAGGCGGGCCAGCCCTACTGGAAGCACCCCGTGCGGGTCATGGAGCGCTGCCGGAGCCTTGTGGACGCAGGGCTCTGCAGGCCCTATGCCCTGTGGGCCTGCCTCCTGCACGACGTGCTCGAGGACACGGCGACGGATGAAGCGGAAGTGGAGCGGCTCTTCGGCGCCGAGGTGCTCGCCTGCGTCCGCCTCGACACCCGGCCCGACGGCATGGACTACCGGGACTACGTCGAACGCCTCCTGACCTCCGGCTCCAGGGAGGCCGCGTGCGTGAAGTGGTGCGACCTGCAGGACAACAGCGATCCCGCCCGCCTCAAGGCGCTTCCCGCAGAGACCGCCCAGCGCCTCGAGATCAAGTACGCGCCGCTGAAGGCCCTCTTCCAGGAAAAGTCCCCCTGGCTCTTCGCCTGAGGGCTGGCGGCGCTATCCAGCCAAAGCGCCCGCGTCACCCGGCTCAAGCGGTGCCAGAGTTTTCGGGCTTCGTCCCGTTTCGCCGTGGAGATGGCCAAGGGAAGGCGCAGGCTCCCCCAACGGAAGCGTATTGGCTCCCCGCTGTCCTTGCATGAAGCTTGGTCCGGCAGCGCCGGCTCCTCTCCGGAGCTGACACAAGGCAGCTCCTTCCCAGCTTTGCTCCTGAAACGCGGCATGCCCCGCTCCGGACGCTATCCGCTTGCCCGGGAGAGGATCCAGCGTCGCCACAGCTTTTCCGCATAGTCCCTGAAGACGGCAGGCCCCTGCTCGAAGGCCTCGTCCATCTCGAAGCTTCCGCCCCGGTAGAGGCCCGGCTCAGCCTCGCGGACGCCGCCGCGCATGGCGTGCTTCGTCCTTCCTTCGTACATGATGATCTTGAGGCGGTCAGGACGGGCAAACTCGTCCGGGCCGGGGGCGCAGCCGTAGGAGTAGACGGTCCAGAACTCCTTGAGGCCGTCGCCGTCGAGGTCGGTTACGACAGGACAGTCCTCCATGAAGTCGGACGATGCTCCCGGCGGAAGGCATCGCTCGGCGCCGTCGCTGATCTGCCAGACCTTTTCTGCAGAGCCGGGCTCGCCGTTGAAGCGGCAGGCACGAAGGCGGATCGTCTCCCACCGTTCCTCGTCGTCCTCGCCAGGCCAGACCTCTTCCCGGGTGTAGACGACGGCGCCCGTGCCAAGGCTGTCGCTGACAGGCTCAATGCAGACGACGTCGCCCTTGACGGGCCAGGACGCTGCGCCCCCGTCCGCCATGCCCATAGTCCGCCACTGGGACCAGAGCTTCCTGGCCTGGTCCCGGAAGGCCTTGGGCGCCTCGAGGAAGGCGCTGTCCATCTTGCCTTCGCCGCCATCGAAGCGTCCATCCATCTCGAGGAGCGTTTCGCCGCGCATGGCGTGCTTCTTCCTGCCCTCGTACATAATGATCTTGAGATCGCTGGGGGAAACGTCGCCCTTGCAGTAGTAGGTATAGCCGGTCCAGATCTCCAGCAGGCCGTCGCCGTCGAGGTCGGTTGTCACGGGCGCCCCTGCCGAGAAGCGCCCCTGGGCGGCCAAGTCGAAGCAGTCCTCGACGCCGTCGTTGATGGTCCAGAGGGGTGCATCGCCCTGTTCTTCGGTGAAGCGGTAGGCGTGGACGAGGCGGGTGCTCGAGATGCCGCCGTCTCTGTGCTCCTCCCTGCGCTCTTCGGTGTAGACGACGTGTCCCGAGCCAAGCCTGTCGGAGACTTTGGCATAGGAGACGACCTTCCCCTTGACCGGCCAGGGGGCCGCCTGGACAGCGGCAGGAGAAAGGCAGAGCAGGCCTGCCTGCGCAAGGGCAAGATGCAGGGCGAAGGCAAGGGAGAGGCAGGTGCGCTTTGCGGACATGGAAAGCCTCCTTTGGCGGGCGCTCTCCCCGGCTTGCATCCGGAGGCGCCGCGATGGCTTGTCGGCGTGGACATGGCCGGCAGCCTGCATGCCGTCCTGGGCAGGCGGTCTGGCGGGAAGGGGCTGGGCGTGGCCTTTGCGGCGGCTGAAAGTAGCCGGCAGCGCTCCCCTTCGGCCGGGAAGCCCGGCAGGGGCGGCCCTGCATCCTTCTCCAGCCGGCGAAGGGTGCTGAACGGAACAGGAGGGCGGAAGGCGCCCTGAAGGAAGAGGCCCTGGCATGCCGCAGGGTGCGCAAGCATCCCAGGGCCTCGGTGCAGTGCCCGTCAGGCGGCGCTCACGCGCGCCTGCCTGCCGGAAGAAGCCGCATTAATAGTAGTAGTGGTGGTGACGGTGCCGGGGCCTGTGGTAGTAGTGTGGAGGCGGAGGAGGCCTGTGGTAGCGGTGCCTCGGCGGCGGGGGCCTGTGGTAGGCATGCCTCGGCGGAGGAGGCCTGTGGTAGGCGTGCCTCGGTGGCGGAGGCCGGTGGTAGGCGTGCCTCGGCGGCGGCCTGCGGTAGCGGGAGCCGCCGTCATAGGCAACAAGATTCTCCGGGAGGGAGATGGCTTCGGCCTGAGGCGCTGCCGGCGCATTGCCGGCGAGCGTCAGGCTGAGCAGAAGCGCCACGGCTCCTGCCATGAGGCTGGTGAAGAATCTCATGATGTCCTCCATTTGCTTTGCTGTGGAAGAACGCACCTTGTTCAGCCGCAATGCCGGGCTTGGCACTGCGGCACTTGCCAATAGCTTGACCTCAACTGCCCCCCTCATCTGCGTTGCAGAAACAATGCAGCTTCGGAAAAAGCTGTTCCAAAGGATGGGGCAGAGGCCAGCGATGCGCGCCCCTGCCGGGAAGGCCCAAGCTAGCCCTGAAGCCTAGCCGCAACGTCGGCCGGCACGCAGCACCGGATGAACCACAGCACGAAGTCGAAGTCCTGAGGCTCGGCGTAGATCTGGTTCCGCTCCAGGCGCCCGCTGAGGTAGATGGTGGACCGCTTCCTGGCGACGCGTCCCCCCCGCACCTTGGCAAATTCCGTGTACATGGTGTTGCGCGAGGCCGCGAGCATGCCTGCGCCGGCAGCCGTGAAGCTGCCCCCTGCGACGCCCGCAAGGGCCGCGATGGCGCCGAGAACCTGTGCCTTCTTGAACTGCTTCGGCATCTGGCTGTGCCTGACGCCCTGGCCGTTCATTTCGAAGACCACGCAGTACTTGCCGCCGTAGATGGCGGCCACGATGAGGTAGGCTATTCCTCCAAGGAAGATGCCGATGCCGGCGAAGAGGAGCAGGAACACGCCCGCGGTCTGGAGCTGGCCCTGCGCGTCGAAGCCGTTTTCAAAAACGTCGACGCCGGCAAAGAAGAGCCAGACAATTCCGAAGCTCAGCCCCATCGCCTTCCAGATGGTGAAGAGGAGCGTCGGATTCCTGTACATGGAGAACTCGTAGGTCCAGCGGTAGACGCCGTCTGGACACAGCATAATCGCGGAGCCAGCGGGCGGGAAAGGCAAGGGGGCGGCTGGCGCCGCCGGGGAGTGCTGCTGCGTCATGGCTGCTCTCCTGAAGGGTGGGTTGAAGAAGAGGAATGCCCAGAGGTCGAAGAGGCAGGATGGAGGCCGCGGAATCCGTCGATGCGTGTGCGCCCTTGCCGCCTGTGCCGCTGTTCATGGATTCGAATGCTCCCTCAGGTTCACCGGAGCAGAGATTGCCGGAAGCCGGCAGGCAAGGCCCATGATTCCCTGAACCCACCGCGCATCCTTATCGCAATGGCAGTTCCGCCGCAGGCCAGGCCTCCAAAGACCGCCGGCAGGGAAAATCGTCTTTGCACCTGCGGTCTGCGCACGCTGAAGGAAAATGCCCTGAAGCGCCCGCTCTGCACGGGTGTCTCAGGGCATTCTCTAAAAAGCTGTGCGGACAACGCTATCCGGCGCGACGGGGAACAGGCCTCGGTTCACGCATAGGCCTGCGCGGAGGCGGCCTGTGCCCGTAGCGATGGGGAGGCGGCCTGTGCCCGTAGCGATGGGGAGGCGGAGGCGGAGGCCTGTGCCCGTAGCCTGGGGGAGGCGGAGGCCTGTGGTATCCATGCCCCCATGCAACAAGATTGTCAGAAATGCTGACGGCATCGCTCTGAGCTGCTGCCGGAGCGTTTTCAGGGCACGCCAGGCCAAGGCCAAGAGACGCTGCAAGCAGCAATGCACATCCAAGGAGTCTCATTTCATCCTCCAGTTGTCTTGCGACAATTGCCAAGGGTGGATAGAGAGTTGAACGACTGGACTCGTCTGCGTCGCATTGCACCTATTGCACAACACGAAATTATATATGTGTAAACTTGTAAAAAGTAGTTACCCCCCCCCAGAAAAAAGTCAAGAGTTTTTAACGTTTTTCATAGGGATGGATCTAAGTGTCCAATACTGCAACGAAAATGCCTGTCGCCAGCGCGTTCGTCCACAGCCGCCACGTTGCGCGAAGCCCCTCGCTGCCAGCGCAGGAGCACCGGAGATGCCATCAAGAACTGGCCTGCACTTCCGGGAACATCGCAGCAAGGGACGAAGCAGGCTGGAGGCTGCGCTCGAGATCTGGCGGAAGCAAACTCGGCAAGATGACGCTTGCAGCGCCGCGCCAGCCCGAGGACCGAGGAGCCAGCCTTGGCTGTCTTGGGCTCAGGCGACGGCAGAAAGCAGGAGCGCCCGCCCTGCCGGGCATTCCGGCAAGGCGGGCGCGAAGAATTCGCAGAAGTGCGCCCGGCTATCCGCCAAGCTTCTTCTTGAGCAGGCCGCTCACCATGCCGGGATTGGCCTTGCCCTTGGTCTCGCGCATGACCTGGCCCATGAAGAAGCTCAGGAGCTTGGTCTTGCCGCCCTTGTAGGCCTCGACCTCGGCGGGGTTGGCCGCGATGACCTTGTCGACGGCCTGATCGATGACGCCGCTGTCGGAGACCTGGGCGAGGCCCTTGGCCTCGACGTAGGCCTTGGGCATGGCGCCTTCCTTCATGAGGTCGGGGAAGATGTCGTTGGCTATCTTGGCGCTGATGAGGCCGCCGTCGACGATGTTGACAAGCTCGGCAAGGGCTGCCGCGGAGAGGCCGCATTCGGCAACGGGCTTGCCCGAGGCCTTGAGCTCGCGCAGCAGGGGGCCGAGGATGTAGTTGGCGACCTTGCGGGGATTGGCGCTCCTGGCGGCCTCCTCGAAGAAGTCGGCCATGGCGCGGCTTTCCACGAGCACCTCGGCCTCTTCCAGAGGCAGCTTCGTCATCTCGAGGAAGCGCTTGAGGCGCGCCGCGGGCAGTTCCGGCAGCTCGGCCTTCCAGGCGGCCAGGGTCTCGTCGGCGATGACCACGGGCAGCTGGTCGGGATCGGGGAAGTAGCGGTAGTCGTGGGCCTCCTCCTTGCCGCGCATGCCGGCGGTGACGTTCTTGTCGGCATCGTAGAGGCGGGTCTCCTGCCTGATGCTTCCGCCGTCGTCGAGGATGTCGGACTGGCGGGCAATCTCGTAGTCGATGGCGCGGGCCACGTTGCGGAAGGAGTTGACGTTCTTGAGCTCGGTGCGGGTGCCGAGCTCCTTCTGGCCGCGGGGCCGGATGGAGACGTTGGCGTCGCAGCGGAAGTTGCCCTCCTCCATGTTGCCGTCGCACACGCCAAGGTAGGTGACGATGCCGTAGAGGGCCTTGAGGTAGGCGACCACCTCGGCGGAGGAGCGCATGTCGGGCTCGGAGACGATCTCGACGAGCGGGGTGCCGGCGCGGTTGAGGTCGCAGTAGCTCTTGTTGTCGGCCTGGGAGTGGATGTTCTTGCCCGCGTCGTTTTCCATGTGGATGCGGGTGATGCCGATCTTCTTGGGACCCTGGCCGGCGTCGATCTCGAGCCAGCCGTGCTCGCAGATGGGCAGGTCGAACTGGGAGATCTGGTAGCCCGAGGGCAGGTCCGGATAGAAGTAGTTCTTGCGGGCGAAGACCGAGCTCTGGTTGATGGTGCAGTTCGTGGCGAGGCCGACGAGGGCCGCGTAGTGCACGGCTTCGGCGTTGACCCTGGGCAGGGCGCCCGGCATGCCGGCGCAGACTTCGCAGGTGTTGGTGTTCGGCGGCTGGCCGAAAGTGTTGGGGCACGAGCAGAACAGCTTGGACTTGGTGGAAAGCTGCACATGCACCTCAAGGCCGATGACGGCTTCGTAGTCAGGCATGGTCCTCTATCTCCCTCGAGCGCGGCCGTCCTGCCGGGCGGCAGGGCGGCGGTTCTTGACGAATTCGGGCCCCGGCAACGGGGCAGAGGGGCATCTTAGCGGTGCGCAAGCGTGGCGTCAAAGTATTTGCCGACGCCGTAGTCGCTGCGCCGGAAGAACTTGTCGGGGCTGGGACCGATGATCTGCATCTCGGGATTGCTGCGCTGCACGTCGCAGGCAATGCGCATTTCCTTGGTGCAGCCCGTGGAATAGGTGGAGTCCTTGCCCACCCACTTGGGCGGCACCTCGCGCCCCAGCAGGGCGAAGGCCGTCTCGATGTCCTCGGCGGTCTGGAAGCGCCAGATGGAGATGAGGCCGCTGCGCTGGACCTTCTCCCACATGTACATGAGGTCGTCGCCGTCCATGCCCTCGACGAAGTGCTCCGCGGGGTTCACGACGTAGGCGTTGGGCATGCGCTCGCGCAGGTGCTGCACGAAGGCGCAGACCAGGGCGCTGGCGGTCTTGACCTCGCCGGGGATGGAGCCGATGACGCAGCTGTAGAACATGACGCTCTGGCCCCTGGCCTTGGCGTCGCGCATGCCGGCGATGATCTCGTCGGCCATGTCGGAGAGCTCGACCTCCGTGAACTTGCGCTCCGCCGGATGGTGGCGGCGCAGGCGGACCTGGAAGCCGTCCTTGTCCTCCCACCAGCAGAGGATGTCGCGCGTGAACTCGGCGCTCGTCTCGATGAGGCGCTTGCGCTTGCGCCAGCCGTGGGCGACCACGAGGTCGGCCTCCTTCCAGGCCCTGGCGAAGGCGACGGAAGTGCGGGCGAGATTGAGGCGCTCGCGCGTGCCGTCGCTTAAGACGATGAGCCGCCACTCGCGCAGGAGGCGGAGCAGCTCGTTCTTGGTGATGGCCTTGTCCTTGCAGAGCCAGGCGCCCTTGAAGGCCTCGGCCAGGGCGGGAACGTCGGCGATGTCCTGCAGGGTGGGATTGTGGAAGTAGAAGCCGTCCTTGACGGCGTAGATGACGCGGTGGCCGCGGCTGAGGAAGAAGCGCAGGATGAGGGCGTCGTAGAGGGTCCCGCCGTCGGCGTCCGAGAGAAAGAGCACGGTCGAGGCCGGCTTGTCGAGGATGTCCAGCGCGCCCTTGAGGGCCTTGAACCTGGCTTCGGCCTCCTGGAAATGGTCTTCAAGCTCCTCCCGGTCCGGAAAGCGCTCGGACCAGGCGCGCACGTTGGCGCACAGCGAGGCGTAGCGGGCGAAGTGGATCAGGTCCATGGCGCGGCGCCTGGCGCGTATGCTGGAGGAGTCGGCCTCGCCCTGCCCTATGGAGTCGAGGGCCGCGCGCACGTCCTCGCTGGCGAGGTGCGCCTTCTGCCACTCAACGGCCTGGCGCTTGCGCTCGGTCCAGGGATCGCCCAGATCTTCGGTCAGGGAGAGGGCGTAGGAGGTGAGGCGCTTAACCAGGCGCGAGGGAATGACGTTGCTGGCTGCAACGGCCTGGCGGAAGCGGTAGAGGCAGAAGGAGGCGGTGCGGCTGCGCTCCTCGTCGGTGTAGGGCATGGTGTCGAGCAGGCCGGAGACGATGCGCCAGCTCCTGTCGTACTGGGCCTGGAGCGCGGGGGGGATGTCCTCCCTCGCCAGATCGAAAAAGGTCTGGTCCGAGCAGGGAAGATAGACCTGTCCCGGCTCGAGGTGCACCATGAAGCGCAGCTGCTCGTCGCTTGCGATGAGGGAGGGATTGATCCTGTGGACGAGGTTGTTGTCCACGAGCAGGTTGAAGAGCCAGGCATCGAATTCGGGGTCGCCGGAAGGCAGGCGCAGATCGCAGACGCGGGTCACGGGCACGTTCATGGCGCGTTTTTCCTTTTGCGGGCCAGAGCCCGCCGTGATGGAAAGGGGAGTGAAGGAGCGGGGAGCGGGGCGGGGGTCTCAGAGTCCCGAGGGGGCGTTTTCGCCCCGGCGTATGGGGTTCTGGAGGATGAAGCTTCTGGTGCGCAGGCGCTCGATGAAGGAGAGCCCCTTGCCGAGCAGGAAGACGCAGTCGGGCACGCTCTCCACTTCGAGCACATCGTGGGTCTGCATGTCCTGGCCGTCCTGGCCGTCCAGGGTGACGCAGCTCTCGGTGGTGCCGGGCTTGAGCTCGAAGCGGAAGACGGTGCCGCAGGGGAAGACCATGGGCGGGATGGTGTTGAGGAAGGGGCAGATGGGGACAAAGGCGACGCCGCCCACGGTGGGCGAGAGCAGAGGGCCTGCCGCGCTCACGGAGTAGCCGGAGCTGCCCATGGGGGTGCTCAGCAGGAAGCCGTCGGCGCGGACCGTGCCCATGAACTCGCCGTCGATGTAGATGTCGGCCAGCACCAGGCGTGCCAGGGCGCCGTGGCTCAAAACCACGTCGTTGACGGCGTAGCCGTGGGCCACGTCGTGGCCGTAGCGCAGAAGCTTCCAGCGCAGGGCGGACATGGCGCGCATCTGCCTGGAGGCCAGCACCTCGGCAAGGCCCTCCTGCCATTTTTCGGGCTCGATGTCGGAGAGGAAGCCCACGCGGCCGAAATTGATGCAGACCAGGGGCACGCGGCGGCCAACCACCTTCCGCGCGCAGCCAAGTATGGTGCCGTCGCCGCCGAGCACGATGATCAGCCCGAGGGAGGGATCGCTGTAGAGGGGCGAGTCCACGCCGGCAACGAGCACGCTGGCCTTGCGGCCCTGCTCCCTGAGCCAGCGCGCGATCTCCCCGGCAAGCTCTGAAGCCGCCGCAACGCGGGCCTTGGCCACGATGAGGATGGAACCGGTCACATTGATGTCCATAGTAGATGTTCTCTATGCCATGGCTCTGCCTTGTTCAAGACAATTCTGCGCCGAAATGCCCCAGCCCCCTCCGCAGCCCTTCTCCCGCGCCTGTCCAAGGCCGGCGGTCGCTGCGCTACCAGAAGAGGACGATGCCGGCGAGGAAGCTCGCAAGGTTTGTCGCGGCCACAGTCAGGAAAAGCCTGCCTGCGCTTCCCTGGGTGAAGCAGCGCGAGAGCGCGAACTCCGCCGCAAGCACCAGCGCCTCTCCTATGGCGACGGCCTGCTCGTAGTGCCCGAGGCCGGCCTGGCTTGCCAGGCCTTCGTTGAGCAGAAGGTTGGTGACGAGGTTGACCCCGGCAAAGCACAGGCACTGGAAGGCCCGGCGGTAGCCGCAGAGCCAGAAGACCGGCGTCTCGATGGCTGCCGTGAGCAGGGCGAAGCCAAGCTCGATTCTCGTGACGAGGCAGGGACCGACAAGGACTGGCAAGGCGTCCATGGTCCTACTCCCCTGCCCCGCAGGCGCCGTTAGGACGCGCCTTGGCCGATGTCCTGGCGGGGCGCGCCGGCAGGCGCCCGAAGCGGGCAAGCGTCGAGCCTGCCAGGAAAAGCCCCAGGAAGACGAGGACCGCCATGGCCTGCGGGGGCAGGGCCAAGGCGTCCTTGAAGAAGTAGCCGGGAAGCAGGCAGCCGGCAGCAAGGCCGAAGATGAGGCCGGGCGCCTTCGGGAAGCACCAGTGCGCGAGCCGCAGGGTCAGGGGCATGGTCATGTTGAAGGCAAAGGCCAGCAGGAGCGCCGGCACGAGCCCGCCGAACTGCAGGGCCAGGAAGCAGAGGAGGAAGACGGCAAGGGCCGTGGCCTTGAGTCCGAAGCGGTCGCAGACAAGTCCGCCGCAAGCTTTGCCGAGGGCAAAGACGCAGGGAAAGAGCAGAGGCAGCCCCGGACACCGGCCTCCGCCGCCAAAGCCTCGCAGGACGACGCAGGCAAGCAGCACCAGGACGCAGCCCCCAAGCAGGAAGGGCACCAGCCTGCCGCCGGACGTCTTGGCCAGAGCGGCTTCGTCTGATGCAGGTTCGCCTGGCGCAGCTTCGGCAGGGGACATGGGGATCTGCGCCGGCACCCTGCCCATGCCCCAGCAGGCGAAGCCGGCGCAGACTGCGCACAGGGCGAGGAAGACGGCAGGCGCGATCATGCCGGCCAGCCCGAGCGCGAGGCCCACGGCCCCGCTCGAGACGAAGATGCCGGGCTCGCTGTAGGTCGAGGGGTGCCGGCTGAGCACCCAGGCGCCGCCGGCTGCATGGAAGAGGCAGTTGCCGGCGCCCAGCAGCCCTGCCCGGAGGGGCGCGCCGAAGGCGCCGATGCAGCCCAGGGCCAGCAGGCAGACTGAAAGCGCCAGGGCCGGCCTGAAGGCCGGACGCAGGTCCAGGGCGAGCCCAGCCAGCCACTGGAAGCCGAAGGCCGCGGCGTTGTAGAGCCCGAAGACGAAGAGCACCTGGAGCCAGTCGGGCTCGGCCAGTTCGTAGAGGTAGAGCTCGGCTGCGCAGACGCCGTCAACGGCGAAGTGCATGAGGGTGAGGATGGCAAGCATGGCAGGTCGTATGTGCCTTCTGCGATGTAGGCGGCTTAGGCGATGGGGGTGCTCCCGCCTGCGGCGGCCCGCCTCGCGGCAGGGGGACAGGGCGGGAAGGCTTTGCTGTGCGGGTGATTGTAGCCGCGGGCAGGACCGGGTCAAGCCGGAGGCGGCAGGCTTGCCAGGGCGGGCTTGCCCCCAGCCTGGCAGAGGGCCTGGGGCGGGCTTGAAGCGGCTTTGATCCGGCTTCGGATCGGCCTTGCCTCCTCCTTGATAACGCCTTTTCTTTGCCGTAAGGTTCCCGTTCGGGCGCTTTTGCGCGCAGCGCGGGCACCCTGCTCCACCCCTCCTTGACGCAACCCCTTGCGCGCCTTGTCCGCAAGGGCCTCCCTGAGGACAGCCATCCCATGGCCATTCAGCTTCAGTACAAGGACGACAGCCTCGACCTCATCGCCAGGCGCGAAGAGGACGGCCTTGCCGTGCGCAGGGACTTCTTCGACCTCTACGCCGAGGATCTCAAGGAAGCCTCCAAGGCCCTGGCCCTCGCCTTCGCCAACGGCAGCCGCGTCTTCCTCTGCGGCGCCGGCACCTCGCACGCCGTGGCGGAAATTCTCGCCGGCCGCTTCATCAATCCCGAAGCCCCGGACCGCGCGCCCCTGCCTGCCATGCCGCTGTCGGCGGCCCCCCAGGGCATGCCCAGCCCGGAGAACGGCGCCGACGGCGACCGCATCTTCGCCCGCCAGCTGGAGGCCTTCGGCCAGGACGGCGACGTGCTCGTGATCTTCTCCTCGGACGGCCAAAGCCCGCGCCTTGCCGAGGCCGCCCGCACCGCCCGCGAGCAGGGCATGTTCATCCTCGGCATCACGGGCGGGGACGGCGGCATGCTCAGCGCCGAGGACCTGCCCGACGTCGAGCTCAGGGTGCCGAGCATCGAGGAGAGCCTGGTCCAGGAGCTCCACGTCGCCATAGCCTGCCTCATGAGCGAGCTGTGCGACTACTACCTCTACACGAAACCGGAAATCCTCAGGGAGATGCTCCAGGCTGGCGCCGGCATCCCCGGGGACGAGGACGCCGGCAAGGCCGATGGCGCCGAACCCGCGCAGCCCTCCGCATAGATACTGGAGATACCCATGCCCATGTACGAATTCCGCTGCAACAAATGCGGCGGCACCTTTGAAGAGCTGGTCTTTGCCAGCGACGAAACGGTCTCCTGCCCCCAGTGCGGGAGCCAGGACACCGAAAAGATGCTGAGCAAGTGCGCCCACAAAACCGCCGGCTTCGCCATAGGCGAAGGCTCCTCCTCGCACGGCTCCAGCTGCTCCTGCGCCGGCTGCTCGGGCGGCAACTGCGCCACCTGCGCCCACTAGGCGGCTCCCATGCCAAGACTCGTCATCGCCACCCGCGGAAGCCAGCTTGCCCTCTGGCAGGCCAACCACGTGAAGGACCGCCTCCAGGCGCTGGAGCCGGATCTCGCCGTCGAACTCGCCGTCATCAAGACCCGCGGCGACAAGATACTCGACGTGCCCCTGGCCCAGGTCGGCGGCAAGGGGCTCTTCGTCAAGGAAATCGAGGACGCCCTGCTTGCGGGCACGGCCGACCTTGCCGTGCACAGCATCAAGGACGTGCCCATGGAGCTGCCGGCAGGACTGGTGCTCGGATGCGTGCCCAGGCGCGAAGTCTTCACCGACTGCCTCGTCTCCGAGCGCTACGCGGGCCTCAAGGATCTGCCTGCCGGCGCCAGGGTCGGCACCAGCAGCCTCAGGCGCCAGTCCCAGCTGCTCGCCCTGCGGCCGGACCTGCAGATCGAGAGCCTGCGCGGCAACGTGGACACGCGCCTGCGCAAGCTGCGCGAAGGCCTCTTCGACGCCATCCTCCTCGCCTCGGCTGGCCTGGTCCGCCTCGGCCTCGAGGCGCCCTGCGCCGTGGATCTCGACCCGGACGAGTTCGTCCCGGCCGTGGGCCAGGGGGCGCTCGGCATCGAATGCCGGGCTGACGACGCCCAGACCCTCGCCCTGGTCGCCAGACTCGAGGACTGGGAAACCCGCGTCTGCGTGGAAGCCGAACGGGGCTTTCTCGCCGGCCTCGACGGCGGCTGCCAGGTGCCCATCGGCGCCCACGCCCGCCTCGAGGGAGACCAGGTGCTGCTCGACGGCCTCGTTGCCGAAACCGACGGCTCCCAGATCTTCCGCGACCAGATCAAGGGGCCTGCGGCCGACGCCCGGGCGCTCGGCTTCCGGCTTGCCGGCACCGTCAAGCAGATGGGCGCCGGCGCCATCCTCGAGCGCCTCTACAAGGACGGCAAGGTGACGACCCGAAGCTGACCTTGCCCCCTCCCTGCAGATCGTTATCCAGAAGCCGGCAGACGTTCCGGGGAAGGCCACGCCAGTCCCCGGCTCCGATGCCGGTTTCGCCGTTTCAGAACGCTTCACGCCCCAGCGCGCCGGGCCGGGCCGCAGGCCTGCGCAGCCCGCGCTCCATCCAAAAAGGTAGTACGCCATGGCCACCATACAGCCGCTCCCCTCTTCCAGACTGCACGCCACCTACGACCCGGCCCTCGTGCCGGCCGACGACAGCGACGGCATCCGCCCCGCGCCTGCGGAAGGCCGCACGCCCTTCCAGGACAGGGCCATGAAGGCCTTGGATCTGGCCGTCAACATCCAGGTCAGCGGCTTCAACGTCTACCTTGCGGGCGACACCCAGCTCGGGCGCATGCACCTCCTGCGCCAGTACCTCCAGCCCCTGGCCAAGAAGTCGGCCACGCCCCCGGATCTCGTCTACGTCTACAACTTCCAGGACCCCGACTGCCCCGTGCTCGTGCCCTTCCCCTCTGGCCAGGGCTCGAAGTTCCGCAAGGCCATGGAGGACTGCGTCGAGGAGATCGGCGCCACCCTGGAGCGCCGCGTGGGCGGCCAGCGCTTCATCAAGCAGCGCGAGAAGCTGCTCGAAGCCTACCAGAACGAGCGCACCCAGCTGCTCCACCGCATGAACAGCGTGGCCGAGCACAAGGGCTTCAACATCGACGTGGACGACGCCGGCAGCATCACCCTCTATCCCCTGGTCAAGGGCCGGCGCGTCTCTGAAGACGAATTCGAAGGCCTCGACGCCAGCCTGCGCCTTGCCCTCAAGCACCGCTCCGAAGCCGTGGCCCAGCACATGTCCGGCCTCGTGCACGAGCTGGCCAAGATGGAGGAAGGCTACGCCGGCAAGGAGAAGGACCTCGAGCGCGGCATCATGGCCGCCGTGCTCGACGCCGTGCTCGAGCCCGTTGCCAAGCGCAGCCTCAAGGCCTGCCAGGCGCCTGCGCTCGAAACCTACTTCAAGGATCTGCGCGAAGACCTCCTGAAGAACACCGACGCCTTCCTGAACAAGGGGGGCGATCTTCCCGCGCCCCAGGATCCCAGAACCGCAGGCCAGCCCCAGATGGCGCCGGACAGGCCCGACGTCAGGGCGCGGTGCCGCGTGAACCTCTTCGTGGACAACCAGGGCCTCAAGGGCGCCCCCATCGTCGTGGAGGATCACCCGACGCCGGCCAACCTGCTCGGCTGCATCGAGCGCGAGTCCGAGCTCGGCGCCCTGGTCACGGACTTCACGCTCGTCAAGGCCGGCAGCCTCCACCGCGCCAACGGCGGCTTCCTCGTGCTCCACATGGACGACCTCCTGCATCACCCGGCCGCCTGGGAAGGCCTGCTGCGCGCCCTCAAGGCCGGCGTCTCCAGGCTCGAGGACAACCAGGACCTGCCGGACGCGGCCGTGCGCACCAAGGGCCTCAAGCCCGCCCCTGTCAAGCTTGAGCTCAAGGTCGTGCTCATCGGCGACGAATACATCTACGAAGGCCTGCTCGACTCCGACGAGCGCTTTGCCAAGCTTTTCCGCATCAAAGCCGAGATGGCCGACCGCATGCCGAGAAGCGCCGCCGGCGTGCGCTACTACCTTGGCACCATACGCCGCATCGTGGACCTCGAGGGGCTGCCGCCCTTCGACAGGACGGCCATGGCCTGGCTGGTGGACCTCGGCTCCCACCTCTGCGACGACCAGAAGCGCCTCTCGCTCAAGTTTCCCATCCTGCGCGAGCACATGATCGAGGCGGCCGCCCTGGCCAAGATGCAGGGCCTGGCCAAGGTCACGGGCGCCGTGCTCGAGGAGTCCTACGCCCAGCGCGACTACCGCTCGAGCCTGGTCGAAGAGCTCTACATGGAGGAGTACGACCGCGACACCATCAAGGTGGAGACCCAAGGGCAGGCCATAGGCCAGGTCAACGGCCTGGCCGTGACCACCTACGGCACCTTCGAGTTCGGCCTGCCGCACCGCATCTCCTGCACCGTGGGCGTGGGCCACGACGGCATCATCGACCTCGAGCGCGAGTCGGATCTGGGCGGCCCCATCCACACCAAGGCCATGATGATACTCGTGAGCTACCTCACCGGCATGTTTGCGAGCAAAAAGCCCCTCATGCTGTCGGCATCGCTCTTCTTCGAGCAGAGCTACGCCGGCATCGAGGGCGACTCGGCCTCGGGCGCCGAGCTGGCGGCCCTGCTCTCGGCCCTCGCCGAAGTGCCCGTCAGGCTCGATCTAGCCTTCACGGGCGCCGTCTCCCACTCCGGCCAGATCATGGCCGTCGGCGGCGTCACCCAGAAGATCGAGGGCTTCTTCAAGGTCTGCCAGCGCCAGCGCCTCACCGGCACCCAGGGCGTCATCATCCCCTACGACAACATCGACGAGCTCATGCTCTCCCCCACGGTGCTCAAGGCCGTGGACGAGGGACAGTTCGCCATCTACCCCGTGCGCCGCATCGAGGACGCCCTGCAGCTCCTCACCGGCATGCAGGCCGGCCGCCGGCGCCGCAACGGATCCTTCACCAAGGGCACGCTCTACGACCTCGTGGACCGGCGCCTCGAGCGCCTCGGCGAGTACGGCCAGAACGCCTTCCGCAGGACGCGCAAGGAGAACCGGCAGGCCTAGCCGCAGCGAACGTCAGGGAGAGTCAGGGAGGTTCCGCCATGAAAGCTGAAATCGTCTCCATCGGCACCGAGCTGCTCCTCGGCCACGCCGTCAACACCGACGCGGCCTTCCTCGCCAGGGAGCTGGCTGGGCTCGGCATCGACCTCGAGCACGTGGCCACCGTGGGCGACAACCCCGAGCGCCTGAAAGCGTGCCTGCTGCAGGCCCTGTCGCGCAGCGACCTCGTGATCACCTCAGGCGGCCTTGGCCC
>JAEEGG010007820.1_pt1 | contig 24469 bp, 17 predicted proteins | sample 9134161 | NCBI WGS metagenome assembly JAEEGG01 (sample SAMN16246543, study PRJNA631951) | gut metagenome | biome: gut microbiome; feature: rumen; material: CR-attached | host: Bos | place: Iran: Karaj | collected 2018-10
CACGGCTGCTGGTGATGATGATGAGCGATGACGAACATCTTATCTCCATTTCCATACCGGCCATGCGCTACCTGATGGTGATGGCGCCCCTAATCGGATTCACCATTACCAACTCTCAGTTCTTCCAGTCTATCGACAAGCCCTGGATTGCCATAGTCACCAGTCTCTCGCGTCAGGTCATCTTCCTCATTCCCCTCATGTATCTGATTCCATTGCTATACATTGACCTGGGCGGAACCGGTTTGTCGGGCGTGTGGTGCAGCTGCACCATCAGCGATGTGCTGGGAGCGGTACTGTCGGGATGTCTGCTATACACCCAACGCAAAGTATTCTCCCCGGGATACATCCCTCCAGAGCGCAAGCCCCGCAAAGAGCGCGGTCCCAACGGAGTCATCGAGTCAAACAAACAACAATAAATCATGAAAAACAGCAAACTCATTCTTGTTTTAAGCCTCTGCCTGATTGTCTGCCAAATCGCCAAGGCTCAAGAAGAAACCAAGAAAGTGTTGTTTATAGGCAACAGTTACACTGCAGTGAACGACCTCCCCAATATGGTACAACAGGTTGCCGCGAGTGCCGGGGACAGAATAGACTACCAAAGCAACACCCCTGGTGGCTGTACGTTTCAACAACACTGCGGAAACCAATCCATGACCCTGATCCGACAAGGCAACTGGGACGTGGTGGTGCTGCAGGAGCAAAGCCAGCTGCCATCGTTTCCCCAGTTTCAAGTGGAACAGGAATGCTTCCCTTATGCCGAACAGTTGATTAACGCCGTATATGAGGCCAACCCCAATGGCGAGGCCATGCTATACATGACGTGGGGACGAGAGAACGGCGACCGAGACAATGCACAAGACTTCCCAGTCCTCGGCACCTACGAAGGGATGGACAGCATGCTATATGAACGCTACATGTATATGGCCCGCACCTACGACGCCTCGGTGTGCCCGGTGGGACGGGTGTGGAGGTATTTGCGCACCAACCACCAAGACATCCAGCTCTATAACGGCGACGGCAGCCATCCATCCGTAGCGGGGACTTATGCAGCCGCCTGTGCATTCTACACCATGATTTTCCATCGGTCTCCCTTGCAAATCACATACTTCCCACAAATAGAGGAACGCCAGGCCCGCGTCATCCGTGAGGCAGTCCAAACCGTGGTGTTCGACACCCTCTCCTTCTGGCTGCGCCAGCAACAGGACACCACCCATACTGACACCACACAAACCGACACAACACACACCGACACCACCCATACCGACACCACCACACTCGGCATACACTGGCCACTCAACGGAGACACCGAAACAATGATTCGAGTCTATCCCAACCCGGCAACCTCTTACACCGCAATCCAGACATCCGGCACAGCCAAACTCTCTGATGCCACTCTCTGTGACACAAAGGGCAGACGCATACGCCATCACAGGATAGACGGCACGAAGACATCCCTCCCCTTAGAGGGACTACCTGCAGGTATTTACACGCTCACTGTCCGCACTGACAAAGGCATCCGCTCCATTCCATTGGTCAAACAATAACATTCCTCCACCATGAAAAAACTTATCCCCGCCGTTCTGTTTCTTCTCCTGTGCCAACCACTCACACAGGCTCAGAAGCCCCACAGCGCGGTTGTCCCCCAGCCGCAGCGACCCAAGGTGGGTCTTGCACTCAGTGGCGGGGGAGCAAAGGGAGCTGCCCATATCGGGGTACTGAAATACATGGAGGAGATAGGCATTCCCATCGACTGCATAGCAGGCACCAGCATGGGGTCAATCATTGGCGGGCTCTACGCCCTTGGCTACACTCCCGACGAGATGGCCGACTTGATATCCAACATCAACTGGTCAATCTACATGAGCAACAATGTAGACCGCTACTATCAGTCATCCACCATCCGCGCCAAGAAAAGCACATATCTATTCTCTGTTCCTTTTGGCTCAGGCAACTTCCAGGAGAAATCGTTCAACATTCTTTCCACACTGCCCAGCGGAGTCATCAACGGGGCCAGCCTGACCAATCTCTTCAACCGGCTGAGTGTCGGATACAACGACTCCATGGACTTCAGCCAGCTGCCCATTCCTTTCTGCTGTGTTGCCACCGACATACTCACCGGCAAACCCGTGATTCTGAATCATGGCAATTTTGCCAAAGCCATCCGCTCAAGCATGGCCATTCCCGGAGTCTTTTCTCCCGTTGAATGGGATGGCCACCTGTTGGCCGACGGCGGGATGGTGAACAACTTCCCCGCAGACCTGTGCCTCAATATGGGAGCCGACTTCATAATCGGCATTGAACTTGCAGAAGAAATGGCAAGAGACCCAAAAGAGATGAAGTCACTCCCTCAACAGCTGTCGCAATACTTGAGCATTGCTGTCAACAGCAAAAGAAGCGAGAACAGGGATCTCTGCGACATCTATTTGCATCCCGATATCACGGGATACAACATGCTCAGCTTCAGTTCTGCCGCAATTGACACCATGGTGCGGAGAGGCTACGAATGTGCCCAGGCACACCGTGAAGAGCTGCTATTGCTGAAACAGAGATTGGAGAAATACGGTCCCTGCAGCAAAACCCTGCAGACGCCGCGTGTCAATATCATAGCGTCCGACGATTCTATCCTGCTCACCAATGTACTTTACAAAGGCGTTCTTCCCATCGACGCCCACTGGCTCATCAAGAGAGGGGGACTTGAAAGCGGCAAGGTCACCACAATGAATGCAATAGAACGCGCCATTGGCATTATGATGGGCACCGAAGCCTATTCCAGCATCACCTACAATATCCTGCCCGGCGACACCATTGTCACCAATGGCAAACCGATGAAGAGCTACCAACTTGTCATAATGCTGGAGCCAGCAGAGCCGCACCTCCTGTCAATCGGCTTCAGATACGATTCCCAGGAGAAGTCTGCCATTCTCTTTCACTTCGGATTAAACGAGCAGCGCCTGTCCGGATTCAAGGCCGGGATTGACTTCAACCTCAACTACAACATGCGCATCGCCACAAAGCTGTCATGGTGCAACATCGGACTTGGCGACATCAACTTTGCCTACCGCTACCATAACAGCACACTCAGCATCAGGTCCCACGACTCCACCTCTTTGACCAGCTGGCGTGTCAACCACCATAACTTCAGCCTATACCTATCCGAATTCCATTTGAGGAACTTCACCTTTGCCTGCGGTATAGACGAGGATTTTTACTCCAACCAGAACAGCTTTTCACTCAACGATATCCTATACAACGGCATATTCCACTTCGACCAAGCACGAGGTTTCTTCGGAGCCTTTCTGCACGGCCTCTATGACAACCTCGACGATGCCTACTTCGCCACCAAGGGTTTATATGCCAAAGCAGGTGTCAACTGGCGGGTGGACAACAAGAACCTCTTCAAAAAAATAGACCAGAGCTTTTTCGCTTTCAATTTCAACGCCCAGACATTCATCTCCACTTCACCCAAATTCACCGTTATCCCGCAGGTGTTCGCCAGGATACTTGTCGGCAAAAACTCGGCATGGTATGACAACATCATCGGCGGCACCATTCCAGGTCGTTACCTAGACCACCAATTGCCATTCATCGGACTCACCAACACGGTGCATGTGGACAATCTTGCCGGTATCGGCCGCCTTGACCTGCGATACAGAATTCTCGACAAGTTGTACATCTACCTAATGTCCAACGTCCTCTTATCAGCCAACTGGATTTATGGCGACAATAACGCCCTCCGCATCAACTACGGTGCCGCCTTGCGTGCCGCCTATGACACTCCGTTGGGACCCATTTCACTCGACTTGAACTGGAACAGCTTCACCAAGCGTCCAAGCCTCTATCTCAATATTGGACACACCTTTTAACACAGATTCAGAAGTATGATATACAATACATTTGGAATCCCAGCCACCGCCGACAGATACATAAGCGTCTCCGCAAAAGACGAACTGCTCGACCTCCTGCAGCACGACACACTTCTGCACACCAAACCATTCTTTGTCCTGGGAGGCGGAAGCAATATCATCTTCGCCAGCCACTACCCGGGCACAATCCTTCACCTTGAAAACAAAGGCATTCATCTTGTCCAAGAGTTGCCGCAGTCGCAAGAAGTGTTGGTCGAAGCTTCTGCCGGAGAGAATTGGGACTCTTTTGTACAGCACTGCATCGCCAACGGCTGGCACGGCACCGAGAACCTTGCCGCCATCCCCGGCACCGTGGGTGCCTCCCCTGTGCAGAACGTGGGAGCCTACGGCGTGGAGGCAAAAGATATAATTCATTCTGTCCATACCTTTGAGGTAAGTACAGGCAATGAACGCACCTTCAGCCGAGACGAATGCCGTTTCGGTTACCGCGACAGCATCTTTAAAAAAGAGCTGAAGGGACAATACATCGTCTGGTCTGTGACGTTCCGACTGAGCAGGACATTCACCCCCGACCTGCGGTACAAGGCCATTGCCGACGCCATAGCGTCTTCCGGCATAGAGACACCCACCCCACAGCAACTGGCCGATACCATTGCCTCGGTACGCTGGGCAAAGCTGCCTCGTCCCGAAGAAACCGGCAGCGCGGGCAGCTTCTTTAAAAACCCCGTCGTGGATGCCACCCAATATGAAAGGCTGAAAGCAGAATATCCCGACATAGTGGCTTACCCGGCCGCCGACGGCTATAAACTTGCTGCCGGATGGCTGATAGAACACTCTGGGTGGAAAGGACGCTCCCTGGGCCGTTGCGGAGTCTACAGCAAGCAAGCCCTCGTGCTTGTCAATCTGGGAGGATGCACCGGGCAGGAGGTCATCAACCTGGCCGATGCAGTCACCGCCGACGTATACAAAAAGTTCGGCATCACACTTGAAAAAGAAGCAATCATCCTTTAAACCCATATAAACATCATGAACAATCAACCCGATGTATTCTGGAACTGGTTTGTAGCCAACAGCGAGCAACTCACCATGCTCAACGACCTCGATGAGGCCAAACGCAACAGCCTTCTCGACGAGATGCAGAGCCAGCTCGACAAATACTGCGAAGGACTCACCTTTGAAATCAGTGAGCAAACGGCACAAGGCCGCACACTCACCATCAGCGCCGAGGGCGACTTCGACCTGTTTCGCTACGTAGTGGAGCTCACCGACAACGCCCCTGATGTCGACTGGTGGGAGTTCATCCCTTTCAAACAGCCCAAAGGGAAAGGGCTGAAAGTGACATTCGACAAATACCGTTTCGATACTGCCAGGATGGCTTTCCTTCAACTCGAAAGCGAAGAAGAGCCCGACATCATCGGCCTCCGTGTCGCACTGCCTGACCTGCCGACCAACTACCGACCCCACCCCGACACCGACGACGATGACGACATCCTGGTCGGCACCTACGTCACCCTCGAGGCACTCATTGGCGAATTCGACTGCACCACACTCATCGGGTATATAGAACTATGTCCCATGCCCAAAGAGCCTTTCAAAGAGGGATTCCGTCCCCTGGACGACCTGCCTGAATTTGTCAAATGGTTCAAGAACTCCCGCAACAAAGAGTAGTGCCACAAAACCCTCAAACACATACAACAACCCATCCCAAGCAAATATTTTTGCGACAATTCAAAAAATAATCGTATCTTTGCATACAATTAATATCTAGTAACAATCGCATAAGTTATATTACAATGAGCAAAGTAGATGTTCTGCTGGGACTCCAGTGGGGTGACGAGGGCAAGGGCAAGATAGTGGATGTCCTTACGCCCGGCTACGATGTCATAGCCCGTTTCCAAGGCGGCCCCAATGCCGGCCACACCTTAGAGTTCAACGGCATTAAACATGTCCTGCATATTATACCGTCAGGCATTTTCCACGAAGACAAACTGAACCTGATAGGCAACGGCGTACTGATTGAGCCCCGCATCTTCAAGCAAGAGGTCGAGGCACTGCAGAAAAGAGATGTCGATGCCACCAAAAACCTGTATATCTCCAAGAAAGCCCACCTTATCCTGCCCACACACCGTCTGCTCGATGCCGCCAACGAGCAGGCCAAAGGCAATGCCAAAATCGGCTCCACACTGAAAGGCATAGGCCCGGCCTACACCGACAAGATTGCACGCAGCGGTCTCCGTGTGGGGGACATCATGGAATTCGACTTCCTTGAGAAATACGAGCTCCTCAAAGTGCAGCACCTCCAAACCGCGCACACCCTCAAATTCGACATCGCCGCCTTCACCATCGACGGCTACACCATTGACGAATATGAGAAGAAGTGGCTCGAATCGCTTGAGATTCTCAAGCAGTTCCGCCTCATCAACAGCGAGTACTTCATCAACCACTGCCTTGACGAAGGCAAGAAAGTGCTGGCCGAAGGCGCACAAGGCTCCATGCTCGACATCGACTTTGGCTCCTATCCCTTTGTCACGTCATCCAGCACCATAACTGCCGGAGTATGCACCGGATTGGGAGTGGCTCCCTCGCGCATAGGCCGTGTAATGGGCATCAGCAAAGCCTACTGCACACGCGTCGGTGCCGGCCCCTTCCCCACCGAGCTCTTCGACAGCACCGGCACACGTCTCTGCGAAATAGGCCACGAATACGGAGCCACCACCGGACGCCCACGCCGCTGCGGATGGATTGACATCCCTGCCCTGCGCTACGCATGCATGCTCAACGGGGTAACACACCTCTTCGTCACCAAACCCGATGTCATGAACGACTTCGACGAAGTAAAGATGTGCATGCACTACAACATCAACGGTGAGAACACCGATGAAATCCCCTTCGAATTCAACGAAGTGGAAATCAAGCCCCAGCTCCAATCCTTCCCCGGATGGAAACAAAGCCTGCAGGGTATCTCCGAATACAGCAAACTGCCCAAAAACCTCCTCAACTATCTCGAAGCAATGGAAAAAGCCACCGGTGTCCCCGTACTGGCCGTATCCATCAGCCCCGACCGGAAAGACGTACTTTTCAAACAATAGAAACATAAGTATTAATCATTGATTGCGAATAGAAAAGCCCTGAGATAAATATTTTTTTTAACTTTTCAGACAATAAAAAAAAATATATTGCGTTTTTTAGGGCAAAACATTTTGAATAGATGAAAAAGTTAGTTCTTTTCCTCATTCTTGCCGTGCCGCTGGTAACAATGGCACAGACCAAGATTAAAGAGACCCAGGTGCCCAAATCAGTGCTGATTTCCCTGGACAAGAAGTACGACTCCTATAAAGTAAAAACCTGGTACCGTTCACCGGGACAATACATAGCAGAGTTCGTATACGACGGCCAGAACGGCCGCGCCTACTTCACCCACAACGGTGACTGGCAATACAGTTCCTTCCCCACACGTCAGGAAGACTGCCCCACTGCCATGAACCAATACTTTGTCGACAACTATCCCGGCTACCGAATCCGTTCCATCGACTATGTAGAACAGATGGACGGTGACGTATACTACCGCATGATGATTGTCAAGACAGGTGTAGGCTATGAAGACAACGAGCTCATCTTCGACCCCCGCGGCCGTCTGCAAAAGAGCAATGCACCCGACCCCGACGCCGTCAAGCGCGAGTTCTATACCCTCAACAACCCCGATGACGATGTGGCCGACGACCACCTGCGCAACCTCAAGAGCAACAAAGGCGGCAAACGCCCTGCCCCTGTTGAGGACGTGCCTGAGATGGTCAACATCGACACCACCTCCACCATCACCGCCCACTTCGAGAAACTCTGCCCGCCCTCAAAGGTGACTGAAGGTCCCGAATGGGTCAACCGCGTCCCCGCCCAAGTGGTAGCCTACTACATCAACCGCCAGGGAGTGGAAATGGAAGAAGTCTATGATGTACTGTCCGAAACCCACATAATGAGCGGCAAAGTGCTGGACAAAAACCACTATACCGCTGCCATCGTCAAGTACCTTGCCCAGAAGTTCAAAGGCGAGCAGTACAAAATCGAGCGCATGATTGTCTATACTTACGACAGCAAATGGCGTATTGACGGCAAGAAACCCAAGCCCTACACCTACGTCGTCGTAAGCCAGAAAGTGCGCGGACTGGGCAACAAACTAAAATACACCCGCATGGAGTTTGACGCCGGCGGCAACTTCACTGGCCTGCTGGCTCAGCCTCTCGACAAGAACGACATACAGTAATTTTGTTTTCATAATTTTTGGTAGTCTCCGCCACTTCGGTGGCGGAGTTTTTTTTAACCGACATGGAAAAACACAAACCCATAGCCGTCATGTACGGCCCGCCGGAGATGCTTTTCCGACGCAAAAAGGAATCCGGGCAGCCGGCACGCAGAACTATCGAAGTGGTGGCCGCCGTCATCCGCCGTGGCAACACCGTTCTTGCCACACAGCGCGGCTACGGTCCGTGGGAAGGCTGGTGGGAGTTCCCCGGCGGCAAAATACAGCCCGGCGAAAGCCCTGAGGAAGCCCTTGTCCGCGAGATACACGAAGAGCTGGATGCCGACATCGCAATCGACAAGTTCCTCACCACCGTCGACTACGACTACCCCGACTTCCACCTCACCATGCACTGCTTTCTCTGCCGCCTGCACGACGGCGGCTTCACCCTCAACGAGCACCACGCAGCCCGCTGGCTCGACGCCGGAACCCTCCACGATGTGCAGTGGCTCCCTGCCGACCAAGATCTCATCGGCCTGCTGGCCGACATTCTCCCCACTCTGCCCGACCAACCCGGCCTTGCATAGCAAGGGAAATATTTTACACGGCAACATACAAAAATCATCTATGTCCGAAAAAAGTTGTATCTTTGCACTCTCGTTTGCACAAGCAGAGAAAATGCAACAACATTGAAAACCATGCGGATATGGCGTAATTGGTAGCCGCGCTAGACTTAGGATCTAGTGGCGAAAGCCGTAACGGTTCGAGTCCGTTTATCCGCACAAAGGACAAAGAGAGGCACATCGAAAGTTGTGCCTCCTTTTTTTTGACCCTCCAGCGCCGTTGTTCTGCAGCCCTATCGCCGTCATCTCTTCTTACGCTATTACTTCAGTACAACTTCGCTCCTCCCTATAAAAAAGAAACAACAGAAGAATGGCAGAACTCATTAGAACAACAAACGTTATTGCTCAACAGACACTTCGTCGCAACAACAATAATCCCAAATCGGTCATTAGGATTCATGCCAGATTAGTACTTGATATGTTCCACGACGTTACTTGGACTCGGCATGGAAAGCGAGCTTTCTATACGCTCGTCTTTCGTAATGTTTCGGGCTGATTGACCCGCACGAGTTTAGAGGTAAGAACTAAGAGCCAGGAACTGCGGCATACAATCCTGGTTCTTATCTCTTACCTCTTACTTTGCTTTCTGCCGCTTCGCGCGTAATTTACTGTTTATCCTGTGAAGAATTACGCCAACTTTCGTCAGCGTACCGATAGTGTCGCATATTTGTCCCCAACGTTCCTCAGTATGCCTTCAGCCCCCGGTGTTGCGTCGTTCTTTGTCATATCGTTTTTCGATATGTTTCCCATCGTTTTCCCTTTCTGAAACGGAAAACGAGTGGAAAACGATCGAATAACGATCGAATAAATGACGGCGCTTGATGGTTTCTACATACTGGGTAGAGCCTATTAAGAGCGCGTGCTCCTCAGTGGCGAGGGGATAGACTTCCTCGGCCACGTTATAAATTGATATGAAACCCTAATGACCGATTTGGGACAATACGTCATAAAAATTCCAAATTGGAAAGGCACGCAATACAATAATAATCCTTTTTGCACGTTATAGTAAATTGCATGAAAAAATGTGTCATCATATCGCTGATTCTGCTATTGACCGTGCTGCCTGCGCGGGCGGCCTATCTGCTCATCCCTATGGATGAGGTGCAGAAGAATCACCTCAAAGCCTACGGGGTGGCTTACTTTGCACTGCAGCGCGACGTGGAGGTGACTTGGTTGCTCAACTACCGCGGCGGCAGCTTTATGATGAAGTATGCCGACTTGCTCGACAAAGAGTGCCGTCTGCGCGGTGTCACCGCTGAGACCATTGCCGACGGGCAGTCGAGCGCCATCCTCTCCGAGATTGCCGACCCATCGGTGAACATGGATGCCGTGAAACTGCAGAAGGCACCCAAGATTGCAGTGTATTCGCCGAAAAACAAGCTCCCCTGGGATGATGCGGTGACACTGGTGCTCACCTATGCCGAGATACCCTACGATGTGGTGTATGACGAGGAGGTGATTGCCGGCGTGCTGCCAATGTACGACTGGCTGCACCTGCACCACGAAGACTTCACCGGCCAATATGGCAAGTTCTGGGGCAACTACCGCAACCAGCAATGGTATATCGAGGATGTACGCGCCCAGGAAGCCACGGCGACCAAACTGGGATTTGCCAAGGTGAGCCAGCTGAAACTGGCCGTGGCACAAAAGATTCGCGATTTTGTCATGGGCGGCGGATTCCTCTTTGCCATGTGCTCGGCACCTGACAGCTACGACGTGGCCCTGGCCGCCGAGAATGTGGACATCTGCGACGTGATGTTCGACGGCGACCCCATGCAGCCCGACGCTCAGGAGCAGTTGGACTTTGACAAGACTTTTGCCTTCAAGAATTTCCGCCTAAGCACCAACCCGCGAGAGTACGAGATTTCTACAATCGACGTGGACGACCGCACCCGCCAACATGCTGTCAACGAAAAGAATGATTTCTTCACTCTCTTTGACTTCTCCGCCAAATGGGACTGGGTGCCTACCATGCTCACACAGAATCATACGCGCATCATTCACGGCTTCATGGGGCAGACCACTGCCTTCCGGCGCGAATGTGTCAAGTCGTCGGCGGTCATACTGGCTGAGAACAAAGCGCTGAACGAGGTGCGCTACCTGCACGGCGAATACGGAAAAGGCACCTGGACTTTTCTCGGCGGCCACGACCCGGAGGACTACCGCCACTTTGTGGGCGACCCGCCTACGGATTTGTCACTCTTCCCCAACTCACCCGGCTACCGGCTGATACTGAACAACATCCTCTTCCCCGCCGCCAAGAAAGAGAAACACAAAACCTGAACAATTATTGAACCTATATACACCTGCAACACTTGAAATGAAACGCATCCTGACCATATTGTCCGTTGTTCTGCTGGCCGTGCCCGCCACAGCGCAGAAATGGACCAACTACACCACCAAAAACTCGGAGCTGACAGGCAACAACATCCTGGCCGTGGCCGCCGACAACCGCGGCACCCTGTGGGTGGGCACCACCCAAGGGCTCAACAGCTTCCGCGACGGCAAGTGGACCGACTATTCCGACTTCAACGAGAAGCTGAAGAACCAGTTTGTCAACTGTCTCGTGCCGGAGGGCAACACGCTGTGGATAGGCACCGACGACTACGGCGTGATAGAGTTCAACGGCAACCGCTGGTTCGAGCACAGTGAGGAGACACGACGGCTGAACATGAAATACATCCGCGACATAGCCGTTGATCACGCTGGCGAGAAATGGATTGGCGTGACGCTGAGCGGCTTTGTGGAATACGACGGGGTGAACTGGAACAAGTTCACCGCATCGGAAAGCGGACTGCTGAGCGACTTTATCCTGTGTGTGGTGGTTGACAACCGCGACCGCAAATGGATTGGCACGAATGACGGTCTCTGCGTCTATGACGGGGGCCGCTGGATTTCCTACACCACCAAGACATCGAAGATAGCACACAATATCGTCCTCTCCATAGCCATCGACAAGAGCAATGTCAAGTGGATTGGCACCCTCGAGGGGCTGTGCCGCTTCGACGGCGAGACGTGGAAGATATTCAATACCGACAACTGCCCCATTCCGGGCAATCAGGTGAACGACCTCGTGTTTGACAAGGAAGGGCACCTGTGGATGGCCACCGACGGGGGCGTGGCAGTATTCGACTGCGGCGAGCGGTGGGAGACCTTCCGTGCCGGCGACAAACTGCCGAGGTGCATGTTTCAGAATGTGGCCATCGACAGGTTTGACAACATCTGGTTCGGCACCGACGAGAAAGGCCTATACTGCCTGAGCGGCTTTAAGATGATGGAGCCCGAAGTGGCAGAGAACACCGAGACAGCAACGGAAGAGGAGAGCAGCGAGAACGCCGTTGCCGCGGGTGACAAACCCGGCAAGCACGCCGCAGCGGAAGATCCGGAAGAACGCATCAAACTGACACCCTATCTCGAAGAAGGCTACATTACCATCACCATGAACGCCGCAGAGGCCGAGGTCGTCTTCCTCAACTCCAAAGGCGAGAAAGTGCGCACCGTGCCCAAATACCGCAACGGAGCCCACATCAACATCGCCAAGATGAAAAAGGGTTCGTACACCGTCAAGGTGAAGACCGGCAAAGGCACCCGTACAGCCAAGTTTACACTGAAATAACATCTAAAAAACAAGAACCAATAATACCGTTATGAAAAGATTTCTATCTTTATTTCTGTTTGCCGGTCTGGCCTGGGCCAGCATGGCACAGATAATGGATCCAGTCAAATGGTCATTCCAAGTAAAAGACCTCAACGGAAGTGAGTCGGAACTGATTTTCACTGCCCAGCTCGACGAGGGCTGGCATCTCTATTCCCAGCACACCGACCCGATGGGTCCCATCGGCATTTCCTTTGAGTTCACCCCCTCGAAAGACTACGCCCTGAAAGGCAAAGTGAGCGAGCCGAAACCCCATGAGGAGTTTGACAAAGACTTCAACTGCACCGTCCGCTCTTTCAGTGGGCGTGTGGTGTTCCGTCAGAAGATTGAACGCCTTTCGCAAAAGGATTTCAAAGTCAAGGGCACCTATAGCTACCAGCTCTGCAACAACGGCTCATGCATTGCACCGGACGACCGCGATTTTTCCTTCAGTGTAAAAGGTGCGCTGCAGGATCTCAAAAACGAGCTGGATGACCTCGAAATGCCAGTGACCGATACCGCAACGAAGACGTTGCAGGAAAACGAAGCCATTGTTGACACCATTGCCCCTGCCGTGGCCGATACCGAAGGGAAGCCCGAAGGAAAGAGACAGTCGCTCATCGTTGTATTCCTGCTGGCTTTGTTGGGCGGCATCCTGACGATGTTCACGCCCTGCGTGTTCCCCATGATTCCGATGACAGTGAACTTCTTCATGAACTCGACCGACAACAAGCGTGCCTCGCGCCGCCAAGCCTGGTTCTTTGGGTTCTCCATCGTCTTCCTGTTCGCCGTGTTGGGTGCCATCCTCACCCTTATCTTCGGCCCCGAAGCACTGTACTTTATCGGCACCCACTGGGTTCCCAACCTGCTTTTCTTCATCATCTTCCTCATCTTCTCTCTCAGTTTCTTCGGTCTGTTTGAGATTAAGATGCCCGAGAAGTGGATTAACAAATCGGACGAGCAAGCTGACAAGGGAGGCCTTCTGGCTCCGTTCTTTATCGCCCTCACCACCGTGTTGGTGTCGTTCAGCTGCACCGGTCCTATCCTCGGTGCCGCATTGGTGAGCCTTTCCACCAGCACCACAGACCGCTGGGTGAGCCTCATCACCATGCTGGGCTTTGGCATCGGCTTTGCCGCCCCCTTCACCCTGCTGGCCATGTTCCCCTCCGTGCTGAAGAACATGAAGTCGGGTGGCTGGCTCAACACCGTCAAGGTGGTGTTTGCCTTCCTGGAGTTGGCCTTCGGTCTCAAGTTCCTCTCCATGGCTGACCTCTACTGCAACTGGGGTCTGCTTGACCGCGAGACATATTTGGCTTTGTGGATCGTCATCTTCGGCCTAATGGGCATCTACCTGTTGGGCAAACTCAAGTTCAAAGGCGACGAGGACTTGCAGCACATCGGTGTCGTGCGTCTGTTCTTGGCCATCATTGACCTCGCTTTTGTAGTGTATATGATCCCCGGCCTGTGGGGCGCTCCGCTCAAGGCCATATCGGGCTTCCTGCCCCCCATGGAGACACAAGACTTTAATATCGAGCGCAGCATCGAAGAGCATGGCTCAACCATTGCCTACACTCCCGGAGCTGCCACAGAAGACCTCGGCACCCGCAAATATGCTGACAAACTACACATGCCCTCCGGTTTCAACGGTTTCTTCGACCTGAACGAGGCCAAGGCCTATGCCAAGCAAGTGGGCAAGCCCATCTTCATCGACTTCACGGGAAAGACCTGCGCCAACTGCCGCGAGATGGAGCATTATGTGTGGGCCGACAAGGAGGTGAAGGAGTTGCTCACCACCAAGTTCGTCATGTGTGGCCTGTATGTGGATGAGAACACCATCGACCTGCCCGAGGAGGAATGGGTTACAGACGACAACGGACGGGTGCTGAAAACCCTCGGCCGCCGCAATCTGTATTATGAGAAGAGCATGTACAACATGAATGCCCAGCCCTACTATGTCATCATCGACGCCGACGGGAAGGTTCTGACCAAAGAGAACTACAAGTATGACCGCGACGTGCAGAAGTTTGTCAACTATCTGAACGAGGGTCTCAGTAATTACAACAAGTAATTGTAACGTGTGGATGCCCGGTCTTACGGCCTCACGCCGTCGGGCATCCACATTCTTTTATCTTCAAGATGAGGCACGCACTAGCACTGTCGGTGATAATCCTTCTTCTGAGTCCCACGGCATGGGCACAGAAAGGGAACAAGGTGGAGAAGTTCATCAACAACTACGAAGCCTTTGTCACCGAGGTTGTGTCCACCCCCTATGCCGACTTCCACGGCGACACGCTGACGAAGGTGAAACGGCAGCAGCGCTGCTTTATGAGGCGGTACCGTTGGTTTTACCGCAAACGCATGTCGGAAGAACAGTTGGAGCGGTTCAACCAGTTGTGCGGGCGATACCATAAGAAGATGAGTTCGTTGAAAAACCGCCGCCGTTGGGCGATAGTCAAAGGGCGAATGAAAGGACGCTTTGAGGATCTATTCAAGCGCAACGAAAAGCCGACCACCGACACGATTGCCTTTGACACCATCCCCTACTTGGACGAATGACCCATGGACAAGCCTACATTTCAGAAAGCCAGACCCTTCAACGTTATTTGAGCAAAAACAAATGAAATGTAGCCTCTGACATCTTGAAATTAACATTTCGCACCAGTAAAAACGTCTTTCTTTTTACGAAGAGAGACGATTTTCTTATGTTAAATACCTCTTGTAAACATTTGAAAACTATCATGGGAATTGTTAATTTTAGAGAATGTTTTGGAATAAGTCTTGATTATTCAAAAAAAAGTAGTACCTTTGCAGCCGATTTCCACGAGGAGATAATAGAGTGCGGGGTAGAGCAGAGGTAGCTCGTCGGGCTCATAACCCGGAGGTCGTTGGTTCGAATCCAGCCCCCGCTACTAAACCACAAGACAGGATGCAGCGACATCCTGTTTTGTTTTTTATTACCCGTCGGCATACAGCCTTAACCACAGATAGCATCTCCTTGCTTTTTATCGTAGAGAAAAAAAATATTATCGTTTTTCAATAAAGATTATCAATTATTCAAGAAAATGTAGTATCTTTGCAATCTCTATTCCGGCAGGGAAGAATATGCCCGCATGCCGAATAAACTGATAATGAAATATAAGAAACACAATTGCTTTTACTGTAATATGAAGAAATACCTCTATTTTGTATTATGTGCAGGGCTTTTAGCCGCCTGTTCGGGTTCTGCCAGCGACACAAGCAACACGTCGGACAATGAGATTTCAGTGCAGGGCGACACCATCACGGTGGCCTCCACCTCCACTATCGGGACACGCCTGGTGTGCGACACCGTAGGTGTATCGAAGTACTCTTTCAATCTCACCACCACCGGTGTGGTGACGGCCATACCCTCTAACTACGCCGAAGTGGCGGCACCCTTTTCCGGCCGTGTGGTACGCTCGCTGGTACGCATAGGCCAGGTGGTGAAAGCCGGCACCCCGCTGTTTGAGATTTCCGCCTCGGAATACGGCGAGGTGGTGAAACGGCTCATACAGACCAAATCGGAGATGGACATGGCCAAAAGGGCTCTTGACCGCACACAGGATTTGCACGACAACCGTGTGGCGTCGACCAAAGACCTTGACGAGGCCAAGACAGCCTATTCTCTGGCAGTAGAGGAATACCGCCATGCCGTAGCCGTGGCAAAGGAGTATCAGATTGACCTGAACAAGGCCGAAGTGGGGCAGCCCATGATTGTCCGCTCGCCCATCTCGGGACGAGTGCTGAGCAACGACCTGGTCATTGGCGAATATCTGAAAGAGGACGCCGCTGCGAAAGTGGTGGTGGCAGACCTGAACAAGGTGTGGGTGAAGGCCAATGTCAGCGAAATGGACGCCCCCTATGTGGACGGGATTGAGCGTGTGGAGGTAAGTCTTGTGGCCCGACCCGACAGCGTTTTCCACGGACATGTAAACTATGTAGGCGGCATCCTCGACCCCGAGACCCGCACTGTGCAGACAATCATCGAGTGTGACAATCCTCGCCACCAGATGCTCCCCAACATGTATGCCCGCGTGAACATGCACATACAGAACCTCAACAGCATAGTGATACCCAAGGACGCCGTACTGCAGGGCGAGAAAGGAAGGTATGTGCTGCGCAAGGTCGGCGAAGGCACCTACCTACGCACACCCGTAGAGGTCGTTTCGATAGACGAGCATACGCTCCGGATCATCAAAGGACTGACTCCCGGAGACATAATCATTACCGAAGGAGCCTTCTACCTGATTGACAAACACTAACTCCCCTCTATTACTTTTCCAATATTCACCCATCACACTTCTGAACCATGATAGAGAAAATTGTAGGTTGGGCCATTGACCACAAAGCCATTGCCGCTGCCATCTTCGGTCTGCTCTGCATCGCCGGAGTCATTTCGTGGAATGCCCTGTCAATCGATGCTTACCCCGACATATCCGACACCACAGTGCAAGTGGTCACCCAGGTGCCCGGCCTTGCCACCGAAGAGATAGAGCAGCAGATTTCCATTCCAGTGGAACGGGCTGTGAGCGGCATCCCCAATCTGGTGACCATGCGAAGCAAGAACAGCTTCGGCATCTCCACTGTAATACTGGTCTTTGACGATGGTGTGGACGACTACTGGGCAAGGCAGCGCGTCACCGAGCGGCTGGTGGGGATAGACCTTCCCTATGGCGCCGTGCCGGAGCTCAACCCCCTCACCGCCCCCACCGGCGAGATTTACCGCTACATTGTGGAAAGCCCCGACGGCAGTCACGACCTCCGCAGCCTCACCGACATCCACAAATGGACCATCATCCCTTATCTCAGGCAGATTTCAGGCGTGGCCGACGTAAGCAACTACGGCGGCATCACCACACAGTACCAGATAGAGCTCTCGCCCGACAGGCTGACCGAATACGGCATCTCGCTGAGCGATATAACCGAGAAGATTGAACAAAACAACATCAATGCCGGCGGCAGTATCCTCTCCGAGGGCAGTCTCAGCTACGTCGTCCGTGGCATCGGCCTCATCAGCGACTTGGATGGACTGGGCGACATCGTGGTGAAAACCGTCAACGGCACACCCGTCTATCTGAAAGACCTGGGCGAGCTGAAATATGGCACCCTGGAGCGCAAAGGCGTGCTGGGCTACAGCGACGACGAGCACGACTACGACGATGCTGTGGAAGGCATCGTACAGATGCTGCGCGGCGAGAACCCCTCGGAAGTCCTGGACCGCATACACACCTCCATCGACGAGCTGAACAACGAGATTCTGCCCAAGGGCGTGGAGATACATCCTTTCCTCGACCGCACCAACCTGGTGGGCGAAACCCTGAAGACCGTCTCCCACACCCTGCTGATTGGCATGCTGCTGGTCATCGTGGTGCTGATGATATTCCTGGGCAACTTCCGTGGCTCGCTTGTGGTTGCCATCACCATCCCCATTGCCCTGCTGGTGGCCTTTGTGCTCATGAAACTCACCGGCATCCCGGCCAACCTGCTCTCCTTGGGAGCCATCGACTTCGGAATACTGGTCGATGGTGCCATTGTCATGATGGAGAACATCCTGAAAAAGCGCGAGCGGCACCCGGAACTGGAACTGTCTGCCGGCGACGTAAAGCAGCGCGCCAGCGAGGTTGCCCGCTCCATCTTCTTCTCCACCATCATTATCATCACCGCCTACCTGCCACTCTTCGCCTTCGAGCATGTCGAGCGAAAGCTCTTCACGCCCATGGCCTACACCGTGGGCTATGCACTGATAGGTGCCTTGCTCACCTCACTGCTCCTCACCCCCGGCCTGTCATATCTTGCCTACCACAAACCCCGCAAGCTATACCACAACAAATGGCTGGAGAAACTCAACCAGTCCTACAACCGTGTCGTAGGCGTGCTGCTTGAGAAAACACGTGCCGTTATCGTTGTGCTGTTGATTATTCTGGGAGGCTCCATTGCCCTTTCCATCACTGTCGGCAAGGACTTCCTGCCACCGCTGGACGAGGGTTCGATATGGGTGCAGGTGCAGTTGCCTTCAGGCCTCTCCATCGAGAAATCCAAAAAGATGGCCGACGACCTGCGACATGTGCTGAAAGAGTTTGACGAGACATCCTATGTCATGACCCAGCTGGGCCGCGACGACGAGGGCGCCGAGTGCTTCTCCCTCTCGCACGTCGAAGTCGGTGTGGGACTGAAGCCCTACAACACATGGAAATCCGGCCGCACAAAGGCCGAACTTGTCGAAGCCATGTCCAAGGCCATTGAAGAAATCCCCGGCTATTCGGCGGGCTTCTCCCAGCCCATCATCGACATGGTGATGGACCAGATAGCCGGTACCCACAGCGACCTGGCCCTGAAGATCTATTCCGACGACATCGACGAGAGCCGACGGGTAGCCGAGCAGGTGGCCAAAGTGGTTTCGCAGGTCGAAGGAGCCACGGATGTTGCCGTCGACCAGGAACCGCCCACTCCCCAGCTGCAGATATCGGTCAACCGCACCAGCATCGCCCAATACGGGCTCAACGTATCCGATGTGGCCGAGCTTATCGAACTGGCCATCGGCGGACGCGCCATCTCGCAGATTTACGTAGGCAGCAAAGTCTACGACATCACCTGCCGCTATGCCGAGCGCTACCGCAACACGCCCGAGGAAATCGGCAACCTCATGCTCACCACAGCCGATGGCATCAAGGTTCCCCTCTCTGCCGTGGCCGACATCAAGATGGCTCTCGGTGCCAGCACCATAATGCGCGAGATGAGCCGTCGCTACACACTTGTACGCATCAACCTGCGCGGTGCCGACCTCACCACCTTTGTGGCGCAGGCAAACAAGCTGATTAACGAACAGGTGAAATACGACTCCGAGAAAACCACCCTGCACTGGGCGGGACAGTTCGAGAACCGCAACCGAGCCTTCAACCGTCTGGGACTGGTGGTCCCGCTGGCGCTCATGGTCATGTTCATCCTGCTCATCTTCGCCTTCGGCAAGGTGCGCCAGGCCGGACTGCTCATGTTCGTCGTGCCGCTGGCACTCTTCGGCGGCATGCTGGCGCTCAACGTACGCGGCATGACACTCAATGTCTCCTCTGCCGTAGGCTTCATAGCACTGATAGGCGTAGCCATCCAGAACGGGATTATCATGATATCCCACATCAACCATCTGCGAGCCCGGGGCAACAACCTGCGACGGGCGGTCATCGAGGGTGCCTCCCACCGCATGCGTCCCGTCCTGCTCACGGCCTCCGTCGCCGTGCTGGGACTCTTCCCGGCCTCCATCTCCACGGGCATAGGCAGCGACGTGCAGCGCCCCCTGGCCACAGTAATCGTCTACGGCCTTATCTTCGCCACCATCGTCACCCTCTTCATCCTGCCCACACTCTACTACCTTGTAGAAAAACGGGCTGAGCGGAAAGCATCCCAAAGCGGCAAACCCATCACCACCGACACCCAAAACACCTCCGAGCAATGAAAACAGTCCACACAATATCCAAAGCAGCCGCCCTCGCGGCCCTCCTTCTCCTGACAACCCTGCACCTCAGCGCGCAGGAGCTGGACTACAACACATTCATCAGCCGCGTTATGCAGAGCAACCTGAACTACGCCGTTGCCAAACTCGACCACTCTGTTGCCCAGGCCGACCTCTCCGCCGCCAAGAAGTTCAACGACCCCGCCCTCGCGGCAGAGTACGGCAACAACAGCGACTGGGACATTGCCATGGGCCAGTCCTTCTCCTTCGGCATAGAAAAGACCATCTCCTTTGGCAAACGCTCCGCACGCATCTCCACCGCGCTCCACAACCTCGACGCCTCCCATGCCGGGCTGCAGCAGTTTGCCTTCACCCTGCGGGCCGAGGCGACACTTGCCTTCATCGATGCACTCCTGGCCCGCACACTGGTGACGATAGGCCAGCAGAACATGCAGAACATGCAAGAGCTCTACCTCAGCGACAGCCTGCGTTTTGCCACCGGCGACATGTCGGAAATCGATGTCATGCAGACACGCCTCGAGGCCAACATTGCCAAACAGGATTACCAAGCCCTGCTGGCCGACTACCGCAACGCTCTCGTCGAACTCGACCAACTGATGGGCAACCCCACGCTTGCCACACAGAGCATCGTCGGCAACCTCGACTCCCCCATGCGGAACTACAACCTCAGCGACATGCTGAAAGCCGCCGACAGCCTGCGTCTCGACATCGTGCAGCAACGCCACCTGACCCTTACCTCCGAGAGCGAGCTGACGCAGGTGCGACGTGAGCGCATCCCCGACATCGACCTCTCCCTCGGCGTGAGCTACAGTACCCGCGTGCGCAACGAGGAAGCCCCTGCCCCCGAATTCTACGGCTACACCGTAGGCATCAGCATACCCCTGCCAGTATCCAACCTCTACCGGGGCGACATCCGTGCCGGCCAGTACAAAGCCCAGCAGGCACATATCGAAACCGACATCCTTCGGCAGCAGGCCCAAACCGAAATCATCAAAGCCTACAACAATTACCGCTCAGCCCTCGACCGTCTGGCCAACTACAACACCGTCATTGCCGGCAATGCCCGACAGGTGCTCGAAGGCAAGACCTACGCCTATATGAGAGGGGAAACCTCACTCCTCGAAGTCATCAATGCACAGCACACCTACAACGAGCTTCAGCAAGCCTATGCCGAATGCCTCCACGAATGCATGACCGCATGGGTCGAGCTGGAACGCGCCGCCGGCATCTGGGACATCTCGCTTTGAATGATTGTTTGAATGTGTTAATGCGTGAATGTGTTAATGTGTGAATTAATGTTTGAATGCTTGAATGTGTAAATGCTTGAGTGATAAAATACTCAAACAATTAAACAATCAGACAATCAAGCAGTCACTATTCACTCAAACAATCAAGCAATCAAACAATCAAGCAATCACTAAAGCAATCAAGCAATCAAACAATCAAGCAATCTTCTAAACTTTCATTCATTCAAAAAAAATTCGTATTTTTGCAGCGTGAAAGCGGCGCACCGCCGCAGGTAGAATAAAAATACTACAGATATGAAACGAATCATTATCATCATGGCTGCGATGCTGTTATGCACCTGCGTCTCAGCCCAGACAACACCCCAACAGAAAAAGGATTCCGACCAAGGTTATAAGTTCACCATAACCAAGGAACTCCCCGTCACCTCCGTCAAAAACCAAGGCAAAGCTGGCACCTGCTGGGACTACAGCGGCATGGCCTTCATCGAGGCCGAACTCCTCCGCATGGGCAAAGGCACCTACGACTTCAGCGAGATGTACACCGCCTACTGGGACTACTACGACCGCGCCATGGCCTCCATACGCACTCACGGCGACATCGGTTTCTCACAAGGCGGTTGCTTCGGCGACCTCCTGCACTGCATGGAACGTTACGGCCTCGTGCCTGAAGAGTTGATGCGTCCCGGCGCCATGTACCGCGACACCATCTCCAACCACAGCGAACTCAGCTCCATGGTCAACCCCATGGTCAAAGCCGCCGCCGGCAACAACAGTCTGCAGAGCGACAACGACTACCAGCTCCTCTGCATGAAAGCCATCCGCGCCGTGCACGACGTATATCTCGGTGTGCCGCCCGAGCAGTTCACCTATCAGGGCAAGAAGTACACTCCCCTGTCGTTCTATGCCTCCACAGGGCTCAAAGCCGACGACTACATCCAGATAACCGCCTTCATCCACCAGCCCCTCTACAGTCGCTTTGCCGTCGAAAGCCCCGACAACTGGCGTCACGACCTGTCGTACAACGTCACCCTCGACGAGCTGCTTGCCATAACCGACTACGCCATTGCCCATGGCTACCCCGTGGGTTGGGACAGCGACGTGAGCGAACCCGGCTTCCGCCAGAACTCGCGCAACGGATTCTGCGTCCTCCCCGCCACCGACACGAAAGCCCCCGACCTCAAAGGCAGCGACCTCGCCCACTGGACCGGCATGACCGCCAAGGAAATACAGGACGAGTCCGCCACCCGTCCCACACCCCAGCGCTGGGTCACCCCGCAGGAACGCCAGCTGGCATGGGACAACCACGAGACCAACGACGACCACCTCATGCTCATCTACGGCACCGCCACCGACCAGATAGGCAACGAATACTACATGGTCAAAAACAGCTGGGGTGCCTACAACGGCGAATACAAGGGCATGTTCTTCGCTTCCAAGGCCTTTTTCCGCTACAAGACCGTCACCATCCTCATCCACAAGGATGCCCTCTCGCCCGAAATGAAAAAGAAACTGTCAATAAAATAACAGCACTATCGCCATGAAAAACATCATACTGTTCGGCGCGCCCGGCGCGGGCAAAGGCACCCAGGCCTCCATACTGGCCGAGAAATTCGACCTCATACACCTCTCCACCGGCGAGATGCTGCGCCGCGAAGTGACATTGGAGACCCCGCTGGGCCTCCGCGTCCGCGACATCATGAACCGGGGCGACCTGGTGGGCGACGACGTGGTGGTAAGCCTCATAGCCAAAGCCCTCGACCACGGCCGCAACGAGATGCTCGACGAGTGGGACGAACTGCGCCTGCGCCGCGCCTGCGGCATCGGCCCCGACGACCCGCTGCCCGAAAAGCCCCAGCCCTCCATCATCTACGACGGTTTCCCCCGCACCGTGCAGCAATGCCAAATGCTGGAATTCCTCTTCCAGAAGAAACAACGCAAACTGGACGCTGTCATCTCCATCGACGTGCCGCAGGAAGAGCTGGTGCGTCGCATCCACGAACGCGCCATGGTTTCCAACCGCAGCGACGACACCGAGGAGGTCATCCGTCACCGCTTGGAGGAATACGAGGCCAAGACCCGCCCGGTACTTGACTACTACAAAGTCTCCGGCCGCCTCATTTCCGTAGATGGCAGCGGTGAGATTTCAGAGACCAACACCCGCTTGTGCCAAGTGCTGCAATACATGCTGTCACGCTAAACCGCAGGCTCCCAAAACAAAGAGAGGGCGTCCCGAACCATCAGGAACGCCCTCTCCTGTTTAACCAAAATCGGTCAGTAGGAAACCGAAAACACCTGCGGACTAACTGCCGAACCGTGCGATGCACGGGGAGAAGCCCTGCCCCGTACTTTGTTCTGCCTACCCGTCCTGCGCCGTGGAGCGGCAACGATTCCCCCTCGCTACGGAGAGGGGCCGTTCAATCCTGCATCGTTATAGTATCGTTATAGCATCGTTACTCGATTTGATAACGGAAAACGATTCGAGAAGCAGGCAACATCGAGCCGGGATTGAACGACCCAAGAGGGTCGTGGAGTGCCGTCCGCTGAGTGCGGTTATCCGATTTAAAAGTCGGATAATGAACAATTTGGGTTAAAACAATGGGAAGAAATCCTATTTCTTATTATTCCACCCTTCAACGCGGGCATCCCACTCCGCCTCTGTGTCGGTCAACCAAATAATGCCTTCGACAATACCAATGATGCCAGGGATACCTGTCCAGCAGAAGATAACGTCCAGCACCCCGCGCAGGGTCTGACCCGTGTAGAAGTGTCCCACGCCAAAGTCACCGAGCAGGATGTTCAGGATGGCGGCGGTAGTCTGCTTGGGATTGTCCACATAGTCGGCGAGCACAGTTTGAACAGCCTGTTCGTCGGCGAAGGAGGCATCAGTAAGTTGCATGGGCTGGCTCATGTCGACAGGGATGGCCTCGACCATCTCGACGGTTTCGGTGCCCATGGTCTCGTTGGCCACAGGGGTGTTGAAGGAATTCTGCGCATTGGCTACGGCAACGCCCAAGGCAAGTGCGACAATCATTGTGAGTGTTTTTTTCATTTTCAACTGCCCTGATACGTGCCGGGCGCAACCTTTAATTTAGGTATAACAATTTAATTTTAAACTTATCAAATAGTCCTGGCGTGTATTTTACACCCTGCTGACTTCAGCCTAATGAATGTACAAAATTACATTTTTTTTCTCACATGCAAAGAAAAAAACAAGAACACGGGATAACTACTTCTTATGGAAGACAATGCTGCTTATAGTCATTTCCTCCGCTTCTTCAGGGCTAAGGAACAGGGTGATAGTGCTGTTTTCTGCACTGTAGTGGAAAGTGTCAGCCATTCCGTCCCCGACTTTCAGCACACCGGTTTCTTTGCCGTCGAAAGTGTA
>JAEEGG010007821.1_pt1 | contig 24468 bp, 25 predicted proteins | sample 9134161 | NCBI WGS metagenome assembly JAEEGG01 (sample SAMN16246543, study PRJNA631951) | gut metagenome | biome: gut microbiome; feature: rumen; material: CR-attached | host: Bos | place: Iran: Karaj | collected 2018-10
GGCGGTGTAGCCGTTACGCTCATAGAGCAACTGATATTGAATCCGTTTACATTCCTCAGTATTCTTTGAGAATTGACCACAAAGGTAAGCACTTTCACTTGTTTGGAAAGTGTGACCGTGGAAAAGGAACGGATAGCCGCCACATTGGTTTCCAAAGTCTAATACAATACCGTCTTTCTCATCGTCAGCACCTTTGAAAGCCCAACAATCGTATTGGGTGGCATCGTATTCATCATTGCTATTCCAATCAGTATTGAAATGGTATTGGTCATTCAGATTAGCTTTTATGATAGCCACCTTGTTCTTCTTATTGGTGGCAATAATATCCTTTGCTTCTTTTGGCAGTTTCTTGGTTTCATATTCAATCTGAGACACCAACTTTTGAAGGGATGCAAAAGATTTTATCTTATGAATCTCACCGTCATACTCAACATACCCTTGCACGTCAAATTCAAGCACCTCTTTGGATTCATCTTGTTCAAGTTGCTCTACGGTTAAATTAAGGGCATTTGCAATTTTAGCTAAAACCGCTTCTGTTATTTTCTGCTTGCCGTTTATAATACGGTTGATAGTAGCAAAAGTTATTCCGCTTAACTCTGCCAATTTGGATTGTGTGAGACCTAATGCTAAAAGCTGCTGCCTAATTTTGTCTTTTGTTTCCATAACAGTTATTTGATATGACAGCGCAAAGATAGGATTTTATTCGATATTTACGTCATAATTTAGATAAAAATATGATATTTTATGATGCAGCAAGAAAAAAGCGACTACCGATTTACTTCGATAGCCGCCTCCAATGCACCAATTAAACCAAACAAGCCTCTTTTCAGTTGCAGTAAAGATAGGGCTTAAATGATATGGCACATCGTCCTTTCTTGCAAAAATGAACTTAACAGTATATATTTAATTGTTGAATTAACACCCCAAAACGCCTGTATATAAAGGAATTTTCAGGCGTTTTATTGTTTCCTTTTTTAGCCGTATCTCACCTTTTATATGACCCTCACTTTTCAGGCGTACCAAAGGCCATCGAATTGAAATCATCAAATTCTGAAATGCCCTCTATATTGTGCCATTGTTTGAACGCATACGCACCGATATAACGGTAGGTGGTTGTCGGTGCATTGAACTTGACCTTTTCCATCTTTGCGCTCCAAAATGCAAAGGTCGAAATATCAAAACAGGATGATGGAATCTCTACAGTCTTTAGCCCTGTCTCACTAAAAGCATATTCCTGCACCATACAAAGCCCATCGTTTAGTGTCACCTTTTCCAAATTAGGACATTGGTAGAAAGCGTGGTCGTGTACGACTTTGCACTTTGGGGGTAAAACGATGCTCTTTAGATTTTTACAGCCCATAAAGAAGGTAGTGGGTATGCTTTGCACCTCCCTTGCAAACGTAATCCACCCTACGCCATTCTTGTATTCATTAGCAATGACCTCATTCACGACCTCCCACGATGAAATTGTAGGAGTTGCTATTTTCCCATCTGTTGTAGTGTACTGTACTTGGTGATACTTGTCTATCTTTAATTCCATTCTTGTTTGCAGCTTGTTTCTGGATCGTTATTGTTTGCCTTTGGTATGCTATCCCAATACCTTTTCATTGCTACGCTTTGCTTTGCGTTTCTCTCTTGTTTCTTCTGTTCAGACTGTGTGCGGTAGTACCGTTTCAGCCCCTCAGAAATTTTACGCCTAATTTCTAAACTTACGCTTCTGTCAATTCTCTTCTTCATAATTTATAATCAATCCATCATCATTAAAACCAAAGGACGTTAGACAAAAATCATCATACTTTGAAATACCCTCAATCCGACACTCTACGCTTACCACAAAATTGCCTATATATCTGTAGGCGGCTGTTGGTTTGTTCAGCCGCACTATTCTTAGTGGTGTTTCAGCGAAAGCAAAAGAGGCAATGATAAAACAGGATGAAGGTATCTCAACCTTTCTTAGTTTTGTACGAGCAAAAGCATATTCAAGCACCGCCCGCAGTCCATCATTGAAAATTACCTCTTCCAAGTTAAAACAGCCCGCGAAAGCATGGTCATGTATGACCCTGCATGATGGTGGAATCTCTACATATTGAAGATTAGGACAATCAGCAAACAGGCCATTTGGTATAGATGTTATTTCCTCTTTGAACACCATTCTTCCAACCCCATCCTTATATGTGTTGCTGACTATCTTTTCATGAAATTCACTGTCATTGATTGAAGGGTAAATAACAGCCCCGTCCGTAGTCGTGTAAAGCAATGTATGATTCTTATTGTCCTTTTCCATTAAGCTTATCTAATATGTTTACTATAAATAGTTTGTTAGGATGAAAAGTGTGCTAAAACTCAATCAAAAATTTGGCCACCTCAGAAGTTTTGTTATATTAAAGGCGGCAATAGGATTATTTACGCCTTCAAGCTCAGAATGGAAAATTCAGGATTATCCGAAAAAATGGTTGTTTTGCTGAACTTTAAGCAATGAATCTTTGGCCGTTCCATGATTTTTGTTATATTAAATCCAATGTTCTTTATCCCGTCGCCATCATGGATACAGGTCATCATCACAGTTTTCTCGAATTGTTGGAAAAATTTCTGAGGGTTAGGGTAGTACATGAACAAACACCCCCACCCCTTATTTCATTTCCCTTTTGAAATGGCTGTTTTCAGTAGGTAAAAAATTCATGTCCCACGGCACAGGCTATAACCATTAAGCCCAAGGGAGGATTCTCTTAGGGAGGATACGGCCAAGGGGGTGCATAGGGAGGGGTATGTGCTTGCTGAATTTGATTTTGGGCCGAAAATAAAAATGGTTCAAATAAATCTCAATATAGTTTTCTGACACCCCTTAAAAATGATTCAAAATAATCTTTGATTTATTTGGCCAATTCAATTATTTTCACTACCTTTGCTGTAGAAATAAGACATTCAAGTTTAGATTATGAAAGCAGTAATTTACACCCGTACAAGTTCCGTGACTGACCGCCAAAACAATGACCGTCAGATAGCCGATTTAAAAACCTATGCTACTGCCAATGGCATTGAGGTAGTTGAAATGTTTAACGAGAAGATAAGCGGTGCTAAAAAGAACGCAGAAAGAGAAGTCCTAACCGCTTGCCTTGAATATGCTGAGAGTAACAGCATCGACATCATTCTTTGCTCAGAGTTAAGCCGCTTTGGTAGGGCTATTTGGGAAGTGTTGGAAGCAGTGAAGTATTGTGTGGATAGGCACATCAATGTGTTCTTTCAGAAAGAGAACTTGCACATCTTGAATGAGAAGGGAGAGGTGGATGGTATCATGGCAATATATATCAGTTGCCTTGGGTTCTGTGCGGAAAAAGAGCGTGAAAATATCAAGTTCCGCTTGAATAGTGGTCGTAAGCTTGCCATTGAAAAGGGTGTGAAGATGGGGCGCAAGGTTGGTAGTGTAAAGTCTGCTGAAAAGAAGAAAGAAGAATACAAGGACATCATTAAGTGTTTGAAGAAAGGATATAGTGTAGCCAACACGCTTGCAATATGTAAGGCCAAAGGTGTCAAGTGTTCCACCTCTACCATCAAGCGTGTGAAGAAAGAATTTTGCGGTTGAAAGCAGGGGGATTTACCATGCTAAGAGTGCCATCTACTAAGTGGCACTTTTTTTGTGTCTTTTGGTGAAAAAAGAGGATGTTTTGTTTGGCCGTTTCGAGCTTTTTGTTATATTAAACTCAATGGTTTGCAAACTGTCCCGTCAGGACGATGGTCATCATCCACCTGTAGCCAAATTTTATGTAGCGAGGCACAGGGAGCGGTATTCTGATTATCCGTAGGAAAAATGGGTATGGGGGAATTAAGCCAACTATTCTTGACATTAAAAATCTTTTTTGTATATTTATTGTAGAAAACACTTTTTTGAGACCTTGGGGGATTTTCTAATCTTGCTTGTTACCTTCAAGGTCTCTCTTTTTTTGAAAAAGCGTTTATAAATTGCCAACAAGCAGGATATGGAGGGTTTGTGTTTTTTACCTTCATTAAAATAACAAGTAAGATATAATCTCTTTGAACATGTACGTGAGTACATCTGTAAAAGGCTTTGATAGTAAGCCTACGAAAAAGGACTATTCCAGTATTGAATTTGTTGAGCAGGATATTACCGTTCCTGAATTATACGACAAGCTAATCAACGGCCATTCAATACAATGCTGTTTTGGCATTGAGGGCTGTTACAAGATTTCCAAAGGGTTTGATAAAAAAGGGAGGTTTCAGCAGACGAACATCGTTTCTGTTGATTTAGACCACTGTGATTATTGTTGGATAGAGTTGAAGGCTGTCATTTCTTCTGTTCTTCCGACATTGATGTACACCACATTTAACCACGTTATTGACGGTAACAGGTACAGGCTACTTTACGTCTTTGATGAGCCTATATATTCCTATGAGTTGTACGAGACTTTATATAAAGTCATTGTATCAAGATTAGGCATTGATGTTACAGATAATTGTGGTAGGTTGGCCTATCAGTTGATGCACGGCACTAATAAAGCAGGGGAGCATTTCAATGGTAAGCTGTATAACAAGGTGTTTTCCTTTTCTTCTTTTCTTTCCATTGATCAAGTAAATGACATCCGCAATGATATAGGCTGCAAAAAGGTGGCTCTGTGTACAAATATAGTAAGTGAAAAAAACAACCAATACGTTGTATCTAAGTTTGTACAAGAAGCCACCCCTATCAATGAAAGCCTTATTAGGGATGCTGCAAGCCAATCCTATGAATGGTTTTGGCATATATATCGGAATAAGTACCCTTACTATTACCGTACAGAGAAGCAAGATTGGGTTGATTATAGATACCAATTCATTGATGCTGATTATGTCCGCGTAGATTACAGAGCAAAGAAGCTCAAAGATGGTGAGGGCAGAAAGAATTGGCTGTTTAAGCAAGCATTAGTAAGGCGTTGTATATGCCCCGACATAGACATTGACACACTGTTTTATTCAATGGTGATAGACTTTCACAGGTTCATTGACAACACCAACAACACTATTACCATTGCCGACCTCATTAGACAGACCACCAATGCCTATAAAGCCAATATATATGAGGATTCAGAGACAATCAAAAATGCCAAGGCAAAAGCACCCAAAAGCGGAATCATACTTAAAAGAGGCACATATAAGAACATAGGGGATTATATGCACCAAATATCCCTAATCAAGCAACAATACGGCGGCAAGCCCTGTAGAATGACCCTGTATAATGAGCGAAAAAAAGCAGGGGAAGTCGTGGCTCGAAACACGGATAGGGATTACGCTGAGATTTACGATAAGATAGATGTTACTTTGTCAAGAAACGCAAACCTAAAGGCATTGAAGGATATGGGCTACAAGATAGGGAAAAACAAGGTATCAGAATTTCTTAATAAGAAAATGTCAGAAGGGGCTAAAACAGAGAACACGCTGGGAGATGCGTTTTAATTGATCAATTTTTGGGGGATGTGGTTGGCTATTTACGGGCAAACAGGTTTGATTCCCTTTTATACAGGGGTTTCAGGTACTCAACTGAGTATTTTAGGGTCTGTCATTTTTCAATAAAAACCATTATCAATATTTGACAGTTAAAAATGGTTGATTTTGACGCGCCAAATTTGGAGGATTGGCAGGTTTTACATACCTTTGCAGACAAAGAGGCAAAATATGAAAGAGATTGTTTACAACCCCTCCCAGACGATTGCTCAAAACGCTAAGAACAATGGCGTTTCTATTGCAACTGTCCGACTGTATATAAAATCTAACGGCATAGATAGACGGTATGATGAAAAGTTGAAGGTTTTTACGACCATAAAAGGGCTGCAAGAGCAACACCCCGATTATACGGCCTCACAAATTCAGAGTTTATCTGGGTATGCTCTCAACACCGTTAAAAAATACATGAAGATGGTGGACTTTCCTTTTGTAGCATCATCCGACAAGTATTCTGCGTTTGACCTTGGAAAGAGTAACAACGTCATAAAGAGCGTTTCTGCAAGTCAAACTGAGATATTGAACAACATCCTTCAACTCTACATAAAGAGTGACCATTACGAGGCTGATTTCACATTCAGTACGGGTGTGTTTTGGCACAGGATTAAAAAGCCCGACTTAAAGTTTGACAAGTACCCTCAAATGGAAGGTGTTAAGCCGCTTACAGAGGCGTTATCCTTGCCCGATGGTACTCTTAGTAGCTGTGTTGTGGATTTACCTTTTCTTGTGCGAGGATATGGAGGGAAAATCACTGAAAGGTTTACATCCTTTGGCTCTGAGGATGAACTATTTGCTACCAATAAGGAAATGGTTGAGTTGGCTTATCATAAACTCAGGAGGGGAGGTTTCCTTGTAATGAAGACAATGGATGTATCATACGCTTTGAAACAGCTTTGGGTTAGTGATTTTGTTACACAGGTTGCACAGGATAAAGGATTTGAGTTGAAAGACAAATTCATACTGATAGCGAACAAAAGGCCGCTACATAAAGGGATGCAACAGCACTTTGCCCGAAAACATCATAGCTATTTCTTTGTGTTCAAGAAAAAGTAGGGATGTACCTAAGTTGATACATCCCCTCACAGTTACCTTGTTGTTCCATCACCGCCTGTTCCAAAATCTATAGGAGTTCCATCGCTTTGGCCATTCAGTGAAAAGATATACCCTTGTATTATTTCAGGTGTATTGTCTCTGTAATTTACAAGTTGACCATACATTATCACCACATCACCAATCTTAATTTGGTCTTCCGATTCAAACTTTTTATTGCCGAGGGCGCGAGCATGGTATGCTGTTACTACACTTTCTGAGGTGTCTTTGCCATTATCAGATATGTTGAAGGTGGCATTTCCATAGGACAATGAAACTTCATTGATGGAACTGATAATGCCTTTCACATAGAAACTACTCTCTGAAGCTGTACTACCAAACTCTTTACATTTGGCAATCGCTTCTCCGACAGAGAGAGGTGCATCGGGAGTATAGCCGCTATTTCCAAAATCATACTCCCAATATACCTCAGCCACCTTCTTTAACTCATAAGAACGACCGTAAGGGATTTGCATGTAGAAGGTATTGTCGTCAATGCACTGAACATCTAAAACGTGCCGACCTAAATTGTCATACAAATAGCCGTTTTCATCTTTATAAGATACTTTCCACAAAGGTGCTGACTGAAAATCTTCTCTACACGTTGTTTTAAGAATGCCGTTGTCAAAGGTTCCTTCTATTTCATCCATAGTGATATTACCCGAATCGGACACCCTAAGAAGGTTCAGTCTTTCAAGAGTAACGCCACGGGTTGTATTTTCAAATGCAATGAACGCACCTCTAAAGTAGTAGGCTTGGCCGTTATTTCCAATAAATCCAAGGTTTACTTCTCCCGTTTGAGTGGGATTGTCATCCGAATCATCGGGATTATCACTGTTATATGGATTATTGTCAATGCTGATAATACTATGAACTCTTTTCAGCGTTCCACCTCCAACTTTGGTACTAACCAAATTAACCGTCTCATGGTCAATTACAGTAATTTTAGCTACCTCCCAATCCTCATAGAAGATACTATTCCCTCTAAAGGAACATTGATACTGTTTTGCCTCTTCTATGCTACTGTCAATATATTGCTGTGGAGTGGTTGTTTTCAAATACCCATCCTCATATTGACAAATAATTCTTGTTCTTGAAACAACACCATCTGCTTTTACATGGTACTGCACATACGAATCTATCTTATTGCCGTTTTCATGTATTAAAGCCCATGTGCCTACAAGATTTATACCTCCTACGCTCATTCCATCTTCATCATCATTGCCACATGATGAAAGAGACGGGATAATCAACGATAGAACTAATAAGATGCAGAATAATTTGACCTTTTCCATTTTTGTGTGAAGTTTTTGATGGCTATTGCCTTTCATAAACATAATCATCTATACTAACTAATTTCCCATCAGCAATAGTGAATGTCAGTTTGTTGTTTACATAGACCTTATCCCCATCCACAAAGTAGGGGTTAGCAACGTAGATAACATTATTGTAGTACCATTTACCGACTGCGTGTTTGCTATGCCCACTATCTTGATGGTCAGAGAACGTGTATTCCCCTTCACACATGGTTGCAGAAAAGATATAGCCCCATGCCATACCATTACCTGCCTCCTTTAACCACACGCCCGACAAGTTGCCCTTTGACAAGTTGAAACCGTCCTCATCATCTTTGCAGCATGATGACAGAGTTATTGCAGCAAATGACAAAACAGCTATTGTTAATAGGAAAAATGCTTTTGCTTTCATATTGCATTGTTAGTAGTTTATTTTATTATAACCATCTTTGTTGTTCCGTCAGAATACCTGATAATGTTTATTCCGTTTTGAGGGTTTTCAATGACATAACCACCTAATGAGATAATGGCCGTTGGTGTATTACGGTTTGAGTGTATTTCTTCAACAGCAGAAGAATAGTCCTCTAAAATTGTTAGGAAATTTTTCCAACCGTCTGCACTTCCGTACAGTTCACCTTTACCTTGTGGAACGTGGAGTGTTGCGTTTAGATATGTCATGTTGCCGAAACTATCATCATTCATTTGGGGGGGATATGTACGGGAACAATATACATCTTCAATGGCATTGCAATTAGCAAAAGCCCGCTTCCCTATACCTGAAAGATTGTTTGGCAGATATACTGTTTTCAAGCTTGTACAGTTCTGAAAAGTCTTTTGTCCAATCTCTGTAATAGAGTTAGGTAGCACAACCGTTTGCAGTTTCACACAATAACTAAAAGCTTCATCAGGTATCTTTTTTATAGATGTTGGAAGTTCTAAATACAAGATGCCTGAGCCTCCGAAAGCACTTTTCCCAATGGTGTTTACTGTGTTGGGAATTGAAAGCGAATGGAAACTTGCGCCTGCAAATACACCACCTTTTATTTCCGTTACAGTCTCAGGAATTACACATTCTTCTATCAATTCATTGTTTAGGTAAAGGTCGTTGGCTTTCACCAAAGGATTTGAGTTGTCGTAGCCCCAATAACTATTGAAGCTAATGTTACACCATGATGCAAGGTCTGAAATATACACCTTCTTGATTTTTGAGCAGTTTCCGAAAGCCATTCCTTCAACGGATGATAATGTCGATGGTATGGTTATTGATTCAAGGTTTTCACACAGATAAAATACACGTTCTCCTATTGTTTCTATTCCTTCAGGAACTATTACAGATTTTACATCTGCATTTTCAAGGGCACTTTTTCCTATTTTTGTTACCCTGAATGATTTGTTACTATATTGTACATTTGATGGGAGTGTTATTTCTTCTGTAGTCTTAATGCCCAATACCTTATTTGTTTCAATACGTCCAATAGGAGTACCGACTACTTCTACCGTTAAATCTGCTACCGATAGAATGTTGTATCTGTAGCCATCCACCTCAAAATCATAAGCCGAGATAGACAAGCTACATAACAACCCTATTGTTGCCAATAATAATTTATGTGTAAAATTTACCATAGTTTTTTTTGCCTTTTTACTTGTTATTAAATCGGTTAGTCCAAAGGTTTGAGGAGGAGACAGAAAAAGAAAACGTGGACTAATTACTTCATCTACGTTATTGGAGGTATTGGGGATAACCTTATGCACTTAAATGAGTAAAAGCCCACGCCGAAACGTGAGCGATTAACTTCATCCTTGTGCATATCGTCTAATTCCCCAATTATCCAATAACAAGAATAGAAAGCTAACGCTTCTAAGTCTATATGTCTTTTATTTCTTCTATGTCATAAGCGTATATGTTTAAATTTGGTGCAAAGGTACATAATATTATTGGTAATCATTCAAAATGTAAGCATTATCTTTATTGGGACGTTCAAAAACATAGTATTTTAACATGATTAACTTATCATGGGATTATTTCCGAGGGCGTTTCTAAGGAATAATGTGTGATTTACAGCTTGCATTTCATTCTAACTGTACGTCAATGAAAAGTTACGCTTTGTTTTCTTGCTTTAGTTCAATTTGGGAAGAAATTACACGTTTTGATGGTCTTGTAGTCTTAAAAAATCTTAAATATTGGCCTGCCATTATTATTATAAGGTGTATAATTCTTAACTTTGTTACTCTAAAAACAGATAGTGAAATTAAAATTCAATTCATTTATAATGAGCAAACTGCTCATAAATGGTTGATAGTCAATGTGTAATAAAAAGAAAAATATGACCACCAAATCCGACCACTCACAGAGAATAAGTACAAGACAAGTACCTGAGAATCAGTTAATATACACCGTTTCCCCCTTCATTGAATGGGAATAAAGAATTATATTGGGATATCGGCCTTGGCGATAGCGGTGCTGTCGTGCAAAGGTAGGGCGAGTGATGCGCCGTCAGAGCAAGTGGATACAGTAGTGACCGTTAAGGAACAAGCGCCTGCAACGGAAACGAAGGTGGACACTGTAGCGCAAAAGACGGCGTCGGATGACGGTTTTCCATCGACCTACGAGCCGCCTAAGGGTCAGGTGTTGGAGGTGCTGAAAGACTACAATGCCCACATGTCCGACTATAACACTACAAGTGTGGAAGCATTGGGCATGGGTTCTCAGGGAAACTGCATACTGCTGAACTTCAGCGTTCCTGACATTGGTTTCAACCTGGACGACAAGGAGAAGTTGAAGAAGCAGGCTCGCGAACTGATAGAGTCAATGCCGATAGACCGACAAACTGCATGGCGCTGTATACCAAACGAAGGTTACAACTTAATGGTAACCTTCGTTGGCAGACAGTCCAATAAAATCGTCTCGGTGGTGTTCACCAAGGAAGAATTAAAGGAAATGTTGTAATAGCGTGAGCAACGCTTAATTCTTAATCACAACTTTTCGTGAGATGACGGCACCGTCTTCAGCACGGCTGACGGCGATGTAGGGACCTTGTGCTTGCTGGGCTGTCAGGCGCATGCCGCTGAGCGAATAGAAGTCAGTGGTAGCAGCCTGGCGTGCGGCGTGAAGTGTTTCGACAGCTGTCGTTCTGCCACCCATGCCCGACGGAGCCTCAGGGTTGACGGTGATGCAGAGCTTGTCCATGCAGGCTCCGTCCTCACGTCCGCCAATCACCAGTTTGTGCTGGCCTGCCTGAAGACTGGCGTGGCATATCTCCTTCCATTCCCACGATGCCGTCTGTAAGCCGTTTGCAAAGTCGCCGCCCAAGGGTTTGTCAATGCTGAAGAAGTAACTGTCATCGTCCCATGTGGGGCACAACACGCGCGCATAAATATAATAGGTGGCATTGGCCTTTACCGTAAAGTTGGCAGCCAGCATGTAGATGCTGTCGGTCGGTGCAGGAACGGTCTGCGTCACCGTTTTCAGGTATTTCCCGTTCGATGCCTGTGCGTCTTCTACCACTTGAAAGGCCTTACCCACGCTGTTGGTGCGCAGGTCTTCTGCCTCTATCCACAGAGCATTGTCATCGTAGGGCTCTTCGGGGTCTTCAGCGTCAGATACGGGATCCGTCTTAGTAAACAGGTTCAGGTCTATGCAGCCGCCCATGGTCTCGTAGCCTTTGGCATTCAGGTGCAGCCAGTCGTTCTCAAAGAGGAACTGCGACTGCATGGCAGCGGTGTCCTGCGGATTACGTACGGCTTTGTCGAAATCTACAACGCCGTCCAGCATCTTTGTGGTGCGAATCCATTGGTTGATGGTGGCACGTCCTTTCTCGTGGTCGTCAGATCCATAGCTGCTGTTCTTAAACGGAGTGACGGTGCCACCGAAGACGTAGATGCCCTTCTGGTGAGCCTCGCGGATAATCTGCTTATAGACCTCAATAATCTGCTTGGCTGTCTGCACACCATTGCCGGTATAGCCCAGGTCGTTGACGGCTTCGAACAGGATAATCCAACGTACGCCCTCCTGACCTAACAGGTCGCGCTGATAGCGTTGCACAGCAGCAGGACCTAAGCCGCCGCCCAGTACGCAATTGCCACCAATACCCATATTGAGCACGCCTACCTGACTGGTCGGCTCGTTGGCCAACAGACGGCGTGAGAGCACGTCAGCCCAACGGTTCTGTTCGTTGGTGGTTGAGCCGCGTCCGTCAGTAATCGAGTTGCCTAAAATGGCCACAGCACCAGCAGTCTCGGGTGCTTCCACCTCTAATGCCAGAATGTTGTACCAATGGTCGGTCTTCGTAGCGTTGCTGAAGTCGGTGGTGTTGCCAGACTTCAGATACGATGTGGTGCGCGAACCAGGATGGCCGCTGACGCTCGTCGACGATGCAGAACCATAGTGAATGGTAATGGCCACGTTCTGACGGCCGTTCAGCTTGAAGTTGACGGGATCCGATACGGCCTTACCTTTAGCTTGCATCGTGACACCAGCCTTACCGTTGAAGGTCAGACTGACGGTCGATGACTCGTCAATCTCGCTGCTGCTGCCTGCTGTCTTGGCGTAAGCCAGTTCGACGGCTTTGATCTCCGTGCTGCCCGTGCTGAACTCGTTGGTCAGCTTCAGACGTACCTTTTCGCCACCGATAGATACCTGCACAATCTGGCGCAGTGAGTTGTTACCTAATCCTGGCGATGGAGGATTGTTGTTGTTCTCTACCAATTGTGGAGCTGTGCCCCAGGTGCCTACCCAGTGATTGTCACTGAAAGCAATGGTTGCCGTCAGCAGGCAAACCATCATTACTACTGTTTTCTTCATCGTTTTTATGATTTTAAGTTCTATTATGGTCTTATATTGTTATGCTACGATTTCGCGGGCACGAGCCAGTGCAAGGTCTATATGATTGCAGATGTTCTCCTCGCCCAGCAATATCTGGAAGTTGTTGCGCTTCAATACGGCTTCAACCCTTGGATTGACGCCTGAGAGGACGACGGTGATGCCCTCCTTCTGACTCATGCGGCACATGTTCTCAAGGTTGTGCAGTCCCGTAGAGTCGATAAATGGTACCTTACGCATACGAATGATGCGCACCTTGGGATGACTGCCGTAACGGGCCATAATGTCCTCGAAACGCGTACCGGCACCGAAGAAGTAGGGACCGTTGATTTCGTAGACCTCTACACCTTCGGGGATGGTCAGGTGCTCCAAGTTGCCTCGCTCCATGTCGGCATCCTCGTTGAGGTCTATCTCGTTCAGCACGGCATGAACCTCAGTGATCTCAGCCATACGGCGCATAAAGAGCAGACAGGCGCAAACCAGTCCGAACTCAATGGCGACGGTCAGGTCGAAGATGATGGTCAGGAAGAATGTCAGCAGCAGTACGGTGACGTCGCTCTTCGGATTGCGACGCGCCATAGCCAGGAACGAACGCCAACCGCTCATGCCGTAAGCTACGACAACCAGTACACCAGCCAGACAGGCCATCGGAATATACTGTGCCAAAGGCATGAGGAACAGGAAGATGAGCAGCAGCACCACGGCATGGATGATGCCTGCAACAGGTGTGCGTCCGCCGTTATTGATGTTGGTCATGGTGCGGGCAATGGCACCAGTGGCGGGAATACCGCCGAAGATAGGCGATACGATGTTGGCAATGCCCTGTCCGATGAGCTCGGTATTGGAGTTGTGATGGTCGCCAATGACACCATCGGCCACAGTAGCCGAGAGCAGCGACTCGATGGCACCCAGCACGGCAATGGTGACGGCAGGACCAACCAAGCCCTTGATAGTCTCCCATGTCAGTTCGGGCACAACGGCACCCGGTAATTGTGACGAGATGCTGAAGCGGTCGCCGATGGTCTCTATACTGGTAATGCCGGCATACTGCTTCAGCAGCAAGGCGGCTATGGTCATAACGATAATGGCCACCAGCGAGCCCGGCAGTGCCTTGAACGGTGACAGGTGGAAGAAACGTGCCAGCATCGGCCACGAAGCAATGATGGCTACGCTGCCAATGCCTACGATGGCGCTCCACAAGTCTATATTACCTATATTATATAAGTAGGCCCCCCATTTCTCGATGAAGTCGGTAGGCACGTTGCTCATCTCCATACCCAGCAGGTCTTTGACCTGGGTGGTAAAGATGGTAACGGCAATACCAGAGGTGAATCCCACTACTATTGGGTAGGGTATGTACTTGATAATCGTACCTAAACGTAGCACGCCTAACAGTATGAGGAATACGCCTGCCATCAGCGTCGCTATGGTCAGGCCCGTGATGCCGTACTGGCCAATGATGCCGGCTACGATGACGATGAAGGCGCCGGTAGGTCCGCCAATCTGTACCTTTGAACCGCCGAACAGCGAGATGGCCAGTCCGGCTACAATAGCGGTGATGATACCCTTCTCGGGCGACACACCACTGGCAATACCAAAGGCAATAGCCAATGGCAGGGCTACGATGCCCACAATGACGCCAGCCATCAGGTCGGCTGTAAACGTCTTCTTGTCGTAATGTTTGATGGCCGATATGAATTTCGGCTTGAAATCTAATGTCTTTTCCATCTATTATCCTAAAATTCGATTTTCGTTTGCAAAGTTATACAAAAAATATAAGGTGGCAAAACAAATTGCCACCTTAATACATATTAGCTGTAATTTTCTTGATTTACTTCGTTTTCAGCAAGTCGCGAATCTCAGCCAGCAGTTCTTCCTGCGTGGGACCCTTTGGAGCCTCAGGAGCGGGTTCTTCCTTTTTCTTCATCTTGTTCATGGCCTTAATCATCAGGAAGATACAGAAGGCGATGATGATGAAGTCGATGATGTTCTGAATGAACGTACCGTAGGCAAATACCGATGCGCCAGCCTCCTGAGCCTCGGCCAATGTCTTGTACTTCACGTCGTCCGACAGGTTGACGAAGAGGTTGGTGAAATCGATACCACCAGTACAAAGACTGATAATAGGCATCAGCATGTCATTTACCAAACTAGTCACAATCTTACCGAAGGCACCGCCGATGATGACACCGACTGCCATGTCCATTACGTTGCCTTTCATGGCAAACTCCTTGAACTCTTTAATAAATCCCATAACGTTTAATTTTTAAATAGTATAATATGAATGTTTAATGTTTAATCTTTCATTTTTATGTTCTGCAAATTGCTATCTGCGTTTTGCAATCTCAGCCTCTGATTCTTGATTTAGCTCATTTTTCACTTTCTGTGTTTCACTTTTCACTTAAATTAAGACTGATTTCGGATGCAAATTTAGAAAATAATTTGTAACTTTGTGCCCGAAAACAGAAAAAAGTAGTTTTATAACATGATTTTTTGACTTTTCAATAGGAATTTTAATAACCCTTTAAATAAAAAATTAGGTAAAATGACAAAAGTTGCAATTAACGGTTTTGGCCGTATCGGTCGCCTCGCTTTCCGTCAGATGTTCGAGGCTGAAGGTTATGAAGTAGTAGCAATCAACGACTTGACAAGCCCCAAGATGCTTGCTCACCTGCTGAAGTACGACACCGCTCAGGGTGGTTTCGCTGGCAAGTTCGGTGAGGGTAAGCACACTGTAGAGGCTACCGACAACTCTATTATCGTTGACGGTAAGGAGATCACAATCTATGCTATGCCTAACGCTGCTGAGCTGCCTTGGGGCAAGCTGGGTGTTGACGTAGTTCTGGAGTGCACAGGTTTCTACACCTCTAAGGAGAAGGCTTCTGCCCACCTGACAGCTGGTGCTAAGAAGGTTGTTATCTCTGCTCCTGCTGGTAACGATCTGCCCACTATCGTTTACAATGTAAACCACAAGACTCTGACTCCTGCTGACACCGTTATCTCAGCTGCTTCTTGCACAACCAACTGCTTGGCTCCTATGGCTGCTGCTCTGAATGGTTATGCTCCTATCGTTAGCGGTATCATGTCAACCATCCACGCCTACACTGGCGACCAGATGATTCTCGACGGTCCTCAGCGCAAGGGTGACCTCCGTCGTAGCCGTGCTGGTGCACAGAACATCGTTCCTAACTCAACTGGTGCTGCCAAGGCCATCGGTCTGGTTATCCCCGAGCTGAACGGTAAGCTGATTGGTTCTGCACAGCGCGTTCCAACTCCCACCGGTTCTACCACTATCCTGGTTGCCGTTGTTAAGGGTAAGGACATCACTAAGGAAGGTATCAACGCTGCTATGAAGGCTGCTCAGACCGAGAGCTTCGGTTACACTGAGGATCAGATCGTTTCTTCTGACATCATCGGTATGAAGTTCGGTTCACTGTTCGACGCTACTCAGACTATGGTTAGCAAGATCGACGACGATACCTATCAGGTTCAGGTTGTTTCTTGGTACGACAATGAGAACTCTTACACTTCTCAGATGGTTCGCACCATTAAGTACCTCGCTGAGCTGAAATAAGACATTAATATTGAATTTTAGCTAAGTTTATATGTTGAAGGTGTGCAAAATGGCACACCTTCATTTTTTACATATACCCTACGAGGTCTTTCGAGAAGTACCTACAATAACACTTTGACGATACCCACAAAAAGAAAAAGATGCAGGCGCTGAGTCCTGCATCTTTCCTGATAAACGGTTTAAATTGATGATTATTTGAACATTAGTTGTGCAAACTGGTAGAGGCTGCGGCGCCAGGTGTGCCACTCGTGGGCTGTGCCAGGAGATTCGTAGCCGACGGCATTCATGCCGAGCTGTTCCTTGATATTCTTGGCTGCTTCAACACATCCCATGTTCTCCTTGCCGCCACCGCTCATGAAGAGCAGCTTAACCTTCTTGGCGAAACCATCGGAATTCTTAACCTGGTCAACATTCCATGCACCGCTGCTGAATGAACCGACGTATGCAAACTTGTCGGGATTGGCCAGCGTAATCTCACGGGCCTGCATGCCGCCCATCGACAGACCGGCGTATGCACGGTGCTTGGCATCGGCAATCACGCGGTAGTTCTTCTCGACCATTGGGATGATATCATTGAACAGCACATTCTTGAAACCTTCAGAGAAACCACCGAAGCCACCACGACGGGGTCCGCCCTGAGGACGCTGACCCTGAGGCATACCCTGCGGACGCTGGCCACCCTGCGGACGGCGACCTCCGAAGCCACCGAAACCACCCTGCTCGCCAGGACGTTGTGTGTTCAAGCCGTTATCCATCACGATGATGCAAGGCACAGCTTTGCCCTCGGCTATCAGGTTATCCATAATCTGAGCGGTGTGACCCTGCTCGGCCCATCCGTACTCGTTCTCACCCATACCGTGCTGCAGATACAGAACGGGAAACTTCTTGGTGGGGTTGGTAAAGTACTCGGCAGGCAGATAGATGTGGCAGCGGCGCATCTTCTCGGTGTAGGTTGACCAATAGAAGACCTCGCCCATAGAACCCTGCGGCACGTTCTTCACCTGCCAGAAATCCTGGTCGGCAGAAGGAATCTCGATACCACTGCCCCAACGGCTGGCACCATAATAGTAAAGGCTACCTGGATCAGGCACAGAAGCACCGTCGATGTTCAGCTGATAGTAGTGGAAACCTTCGTCCTGAGGCTCCGAAGTACCCGTCCACACACCATTCTCGTCCTTGGTCATCTGGTAAATCTTACCGGCGATGTCGAGACCTACAGCCGTAGCGTTAGGAGCTGAAATCTGGGCACGCACCATGCGCTGTGAGTTGACCATTGGGTACTGTTTGTTGTCCTGATTCGAGGAGGCAGGCTTGAAGTCTTCCACCACGTTTTCAGTGACTGAGGGAACTGTCGGATTCTGTCTGGGAGCACCGAACTGGGCTGACACTGTCAAACTTGAGAGTGCCAACAATGAAAGAATCATTTTTTTCATAAATAGTAATAATAAATCATGTATTGGTTAAACGTTTCCTGACTTTTGACGCTGCCAGAGCGGAAAAGTAAAACAAAGGACCGTCATTGTTAGGGAACATTAACATTTGAAATTATTGATTACCTCGCAACTCAATAATTTGGTATTTCGCCGGTTTATTCGTACCTTTGCAGCCATGAAACAGCTGATGGTATGTTTTTTTGTCGTATTGGCAGTGCTGACGGGATGCACTACGGCAGGCGACCGGGCTCGTATGCGTGCTGCTCTCGACAGCATCAACGGGCGCAACCGATCGGGGCAGCCCTTCACCGTCAACGAGGTGCAGCCTTATGTCGAGTTCTTCGATGACCACGGCACGCCCAACGACCGCCTGCTGGCTCACTATCTTCTTGGCCTTGCCTACTACGACCACGGTGAGGCACCTATGGCCCTCCAGTGCTATCAGGATGCTGCCAACTGTGCAGACACCACCGCTGCCGACTGCGACTATGCCCAGTTGGCTCGGGTGTTTGGCCAGATGGCTCAAGTATTCTATAAGCAAGGTCTTTATAGGCAGATGATAGTTTATGAAAAGTATTCAGAGAAATACGCATGGAAAGGTAAGGATACACTTGCTGCATTGGTAAGCTATGAACAGGAGAGTGAGGCGTATCGTAATTTGAACATGCCTGACTCATTATTATATATATGTGAGCATGTTTCACAACTCTATCATAAATATGGTTACCCCTACTATGCTGCCAGTGCATTATTTCACACTCTAAGGACTCTAATTCTTCGTCAGGATTTTGATAAGGCCCAAAAACACATGCAAATATATGAATCTGAATCTGGATTCTTTGATTCCCATGGGAACATACAAAAAGGACGTGAGATTTATTATAACATAAAAGGCTTGTATTATTTAGGTATTGGCAGACTTGACTCTGCCAGATATTTCTTCCAGAAAGAAATAAATAAAGGAAAGGACTTCAATAATCAGAATGCAGCTGCAAAGGGATTGGCTTTATTGTACCAGAAACAGCATCTGTCTGATTCTTCTGCCAAATACGCCCTTTATGCCTATACTATGCTTGATTCCGTGTATGCCCAAAGAACAACAAAAGAAGTAGAGCGTATGCAGGCGATGTATGACTACACACGTCATCAGAAAATCGCCCAACAGGAAAAAGAAAGGGCTTCTGACGAGAAGTCAAAGCGCCAGTTTACCATCGCATTGCTGGTTCTGATTGTAATAGTAGCTTCCCGTATTATTTACACCATGTACGAGGAAAAGAAAAAGGAACAAGCGCAGTATCTCCGAAACCTTGAGGAATTGGAACAAACTCAGACCGAAGTCCTTCAACTTAGAGTTCATGCCGAAGAATACGAAGAACTAATTGCTAAGAAAGAAAGGCTTCTTGAAGAGCAACGCTTGACACTTCAAGAGCAGCAGAAGAAATCACTGCAAGACCATGCAGCTAAAGAAAAACACATTAAAGAATCTGCAATTTATCAGTGTTTGCAGAAAAAACAGTTTGGACAGAAGCTTACTGTTCAGGAGCTACGAGATTGTCGTAAGTTAGTACTTGAGGCTCTGCCAGAGTTTAATAATTTGCTCATATCCAAACAATACAAAATCAGCGTGAAGGACTTCAACGTTTGTATGTTGTTCCGTTTGGGTTTTAAATCAAAGGAAGTAAGCAATATGCTAGACATAACCCAAGGCAGGGTATCCCAAATCTGCTCTAAACTCCTTCATGATGTTTTCAAGAAAGACAAGGGAGGAGTTGCAGAATTAACAGAAATTCTTCACGAATTGTATTAAAGCACGTTTTGGAAACTTTTTCGTAATTCATTTATAATGAGGGACTTTTAGCGAAAACTAAAATTTAGCTAAAGTCTTATTCGTCATTTTTCATTGTCAGCATTTGAACTCTTCATAATTTTGCATTTGAAAACTTTAAAACAAAGCAAAATGATGAAGAAACTATTATTAATGATTGCTGGTGCTTTTGTATTAAGCACAAGTTTGTTTGCGAAGGAAGTTGTCCCCTTCACAGTCCATTATGAAGATGACCTACCTGGCGGCAATGATCAACCCAGATCACCAATCGAGGTGCCATTGGTCTATATTGAAGATTACACGCTCACCTTCGCTGTCGGTCATCCAGACTATACCCTTATTATTAAGGATGAGGATGGCTATGTAGTCTACACCACGACCGTGTTCTCTACGGACATCGAGGTTATTCTGCCTTCTACTCTCTCTGGCGACTATGAGGTCAACCTCGTCATGGGTAACTGGCTGTTTACGGGATGGATTAGTCTGTAAAAACAAATTTTCTTTCAGAGGGAGTTACGATGGTGCCTGGCAGTACATTAATTGTCAGAAACAATGGAGTCGTTAATATGGCTACAGGAAAAGCGTTTGTTGCGCCCAAAGGTGTCGTGGTCAATATAGAAAGTGGGGAAATCAATTAAAAATCCCCATTTTATGAATAACATATTATTTTTTTTCGTAATTTTGCATCGTGTTTATTATTATTTTTATTATGAGACAAATAGTTTTCTTATTCATTATGGCTATGATGCCAGTCATAGTTTTCGGGCAGGATTATGAGCCGTTTCTGAAAGAGGATAATCTGTCATTACCTGTTTACGACCTTCAAGGCCGTCGCCTCAGTGCCCAGCCCACGAAGGGCATATATATCCAGAACGGCAAGAAAATGGGTCAGAGAACGCTCCCCTGACCCATTTGCACGGAATTTAACCCTAAACAAAATTAGAGTCCCCTGATCATCTGGGGGGGCGAATCTAAACTCAATTAACTATGCAGTGATACAATGAGAAAGATTACGTTTTTCTTTTCTGCTTTATCGGTACTGTTTACTATACATTTGGTCCTTTCATGCAAGTCCTCTCATGTCCTTCCCGGCCGTGTGCCTTACGAGGAGTTTGTTGATAGCGGACGTAAAGTAAGCAATGCGCATGCTGTTTTTACCATTCCCAGCAAGAAGAAGTATTTGGCAGACGGCGGAATGACCTACGATGACTTGAGGGCACGTATGGTTTTAGCTCGGGCATTGGGCAGCAAGTCCTTTCAGGAGGAACAGGAAAAGCAACATAAGACAGCCCTGTCATACTGGGTTGACCATACGATGGATACCGGTGGGTACACGGCTGAGTACATGCTGAGCGATGACGAGCAGTTGAAAGTCTTCACAAGGTTCTACAACGGAAGGAAGATGGAGTCGGCTGTTTTCTGTGTAGACAGTGCCTATGTGGAGAAGGGCCAGAAGAAAATACCTGTGCAAGTCAGCGCAGCCCATTTTACGATGGTGAGGAATCCGCCCTTGGATTATGTTTTCACCTGCAACATCAAGTATGGAAGGGAATGGTATTCCCTTTACCACCATGTTGACATTGAGAAGACCCCAGCTTTTAAAGGACATGAGACGCAGTGTGAGCGGTTGCGGTGAAAAAATATGCTCACACGGGGACTGTCCCCGTGTGTTCTTTGGTACGAAGTTGACGCAAGTCGTCGTGGGATCAGGGGACGGTACTGTGATCATTTGTTATTAAAATAAAAATATTATTTTTGCAGAAAAATGAAAGCAATAATTGAATTTCCAGATTTTGTCCCTGGTTATGGTATACAATATCATTGGGTAGGGAATAGTCAAATTTCTATATCTTTTGATGAAGATACAGTTGTAATAAAAGCTAATAAAGATGGATTGTTATCTTTAGCAAATCATTTATTAAATCTGTCTCAAGATTCTGTTCCAAAGAATTATCACATACATTTTGATGATCTCAATGGTGGAGTCGAAAGGGGCTCATTTGGAGTTGTTATTGAAAAGATATAATTCAAAAGGGAATCACAGTTGCAAACAAAGGATCAGGGGACTCTGTGATCATTATTTGTTTATATATAAAAATCGATCATTATGGACAACAAAGTATTTATAAAAATAATCAATGATTTTCTTGTTTCGTTCGGATTTAAAAAAGAAAGATATAACTTTTGGATACGAAAAGGTAAAGAAGTTTCGACGAAAATCCATCTACAACGTTCTTCGTATTCAAATTTATATTATTTCCACGCATATTATGTCATAAATAATTTACCGTTAGAAGATGTAATTGGACATTGTCATGCTAAACTTCCTTTAAGTGTAAGTAATTATAGGTATTTACATAAACTGTGTGATTTGGAATATAACATATCTGATGAAGAAAGAATCATGGCTTTAAAGAATTTAATCCATGAGGTGTTTTCAAAATTTCAATTTATTGAAACAGAAGAAGAGTTAAGAGAAATGCTAATTAAAGAAAAAACAATGACTTTTGTTGTTGTAAAAAAATACTTAGGTATAGATTCATGAGTGACCAGTGAGGGAATCACGGTTCGTTATATAGCTATGGATAAGAAACAATTTTTGCATCAAAAATGAAAAATTCAAGTATGACAAAAATTAAAAGTGTAGAAGAAGCTGTAAGGATGATAGAAGTCTGTGCCATTAAAGAGTACGAGGCAACAGAGAATGGTGATTATAAAACCAACAATAAATATGCCCGCTACGAAGCAAAGTGTATCAAATACTTGTATGAACACAACAAACTTAGTACATTACATGAATATCTGAAACATGAGCATTCTCGTGTAAGACTGTCTGCTGCATACGCATTGTTGCCAATATTCGAGAATGAATGTGTAAAAGTTTTAAATGAGATTGCAAATGGTAATTATGGCTTTAGTGGAATAAGTGCTAAAATGATACTAATGCAATGGTATGATGGCGAACTCAAGTTTCCCTACCAAACTGATAGGGACCAAAATTCAAGTCCAGAAAAGGTGGAGAAACCGTCTGTTGAGGTAAATAAAGAAGAACACGTGAAAAGTGAAAATTTCTCTCCAGAGACTCTTCGGCTGTCTCGATTATTCGAATGTACCCCAACTGGCGACAATGACCTGCATAACGAACAGGCAGGGCTCTATGTGTCGCTTGAGCCTGCAAAGCAGGAAATAGAAATCCGTGTCAACACGTTTGTCAACCCCTATACGCAAGAGGTGGCTGCGGTGTACCAAGATAGATTGGAGCGATTCAAGAGTTTTGAGCATGTTGCAACTATCGAGGCCAACGAGCCGAGTAAGTTGGGATTCATGCAGATAGTATTGACTATACCCAAAGAGAAGGCTACCAATGAGGTGCTGACACAACTGAAAAATACCATTTATTCGATTTATAACGAATGGAAGCAGAATGAAAGTCTAGTATGGTTTAAGGTAAACTATCATAAAGGCATCAGTTACTTTGAGGGCTCATGGTGGATGCCCTGTCGGGCCGTCATCAAGAGCAGACGTGGATATGAGCGATATGACTTCTCTGATGAGGCGAAATATGATGAAGAAATGTGGGAAATCGTCCAAGGGGAGTATGACGAATTTGAGAACTCTGATTCATTCGCTTTAATTGATGGTCAGGAATTCCAAGACAAATGGGATGCAACGGAATTGAATTACAAGCCAAAGCCGTACTATTTACGTAATGCTAGGAAAACAATAACACAGAACGAAAAACGTTAATTATATATGGATATAGTAATTTGTGATTATCAGTTTGGTATTGAATTTAACAAGACCACAAAGCGTGAAGAAATACATTGCTTACAGGCAAGTATGGAGGAGTTTTTTGCAAAAAAGAGCTACTCAAAAATGGTAGAGGTTATTCATATGGATTTGTTTTGTTTGCCATTTTACTATAAGCCCTACAAACGGCCTAGGTATTATGAGGATTTGCCACTGAAATTGTCATCTGGAGAAATAGTAGAGCATCTTCACTTTTTTCTATGTACCAGTATCACAATCGAGAACGCAGAAGAGTATTTGAATTCTAACGAAGTAGATGGATATAGAATAGTCGAAAAAACGATTATTGATTATTTTCAGAATAATCCTCTTCCTGTGAAAATCAGGAAATCGTTTAATCTCAATGCCTTTTTGGATGATTTAAAAACATTTTTTAATGAATTTATAAAGACAAGAGAGAATACTGTCTATGATAGAGAATTATAATATAAGAACGATGAAGAAGAAAACATTGATGATGGCTGCGATGGCAGCCTGCGTAGCAACACTATTCAGCTCGTGTGCAACAATTATATCGGGAACGACGGCAACGGTACAGATTGACGGGAAATTCACAGAGCCGATGACTATCACTACCAGCTTCCAGACCTACGAGGAGGTAGTGCTGCCTGCCGAGGTAAAGATTAAGCGGCAGCATCTGGATGGGCAACGCATCAAGATATCATCGCCTAACTACACTTACGAGGACATCATCCTGAACCGCAAAACTAATGGATGGGCCTTCGGTAACATCCTGATAGGTGGACTTATAGGCTTAGGTATCGACCTTGGTACCAATGCTGTCAGCAAACCCGGCCAAGACACGTACTACATCAAAGCTACTCCCAAAAATGAAAATGGTGAAGAATGATCACTAGTCCCCCATTTCGTGAAATGCGGGACTGAATGATCTGCCTTGAGTCATAAGAAATGAAATGAAAGATGAAGCAACTGACATTATATCGTCTGAACGCGCCATCCCTCTCGCCAGTGAGGGGGAGAGGGATAGGGTTATTGTCTAAGGAGGCAGGGAGGAAAGGAGGGCTACTTGTCGTCGTAATGCCCGTAGGCCGAAAGCACATCCACATAAACCTCAGTCTCAAAGATTTCGTAAATCAAGCGATGCTTCTTTGTGATGGTACGGCTCCATTGGC
>JAEEGG010007824.1_pt1 | contig 24463 bp, 25 predicted proteins | sample 9134161 | NCBI WGS metagenome assembly JAEEGG01 (sample SAMN16246543, study PRJNA631951) | gut metagenome | biome: gut microbiome; feature: rumen; material: CR-attached | host: Bos | place: Iran: Karaj | collected 2018-10
AAATACGCATCAGGTTATCGTCGAGGCTGAGGAAGTACTGGCTAGAACCCGGGTCACCCTGACGGCCAGAACGACCGCGCAACTGGTTGTCGATACGGCGGGATTCATGGCGTTCCGTGCCGAGCACATGCAAGCCGCCAAGTTCAGTCACTCCCGGTCCAAGCGCAATGTCGGTACCACGACCGGCCATGTTCGTCGCAATCGTCACCTTGCCCTTATAACCGGCGTACTGGATGATTTCAGCTTCGCGGCTGTGGTTCTTCGCGTTCAACACCTCATGCGGGATGCCTTCCTTTTCCAAAAGATCGTGCAGGTGTTCGGACTTTTCGATAGACGCCGTACCCACGAGAAGCGGCTGTCCCTTTTCGTGGCGTTCCTTGATTTCGGCGACAATGGCGCGCCACTTGGCATCTTCGGACTTATACACCAGGTCCTGTTCGTCCTTACGGATGCAGGGCTTGTTGGTCGGAATGACCCAAGTGTTCATGTTGTAAATCTTGATAAATTCCGTTGCTTCGGTCTCGGCTGTACCGGTCATGCCCGAAAGCTTCTTGTACATACGGAAGTAGTTCTGGAACGTAATCGTCGCAAGCGTCTGGTTCTCGCGGCGGATAGGCACGTTTTCCTTCGCTTCGATAGCCTGATGGATACCGTTGGAATAACGGCGGCCTTCCATCGTGCGGCCCGTATTCTCGTCAATGATGATGATTTCGTCGCCACGGACGATGTAATCGACATCCTTTTCAAAGAGATACCAAGCACGGAGAGCGTTATCGAGGAAGTGAACCCAGTCGGCATGTTCGCCATAGAGGTTCGTAATGTGCATCAAGTCCTGGATATGGAGAACGCCCTTTTCGGTAAACTGGATGTTCTTGTCCTTCTCGTCAACGGAGAAGTCCTTGTTCTTGACGAGCTGCTTCGAAATTTCGTTCGCCTTGGCGTACTTTTCGGTAGCGTCTTCGGCAGGACCGCTGATGATAAGCGGCGTACGGGCTTCGTCAATCAAGATGGAGTCCACTTCGTCAACAATACAGAAGTTGAGTTCGCGTTGCACCAGCTGGTTCGGTTCCACAGCCATGTTGTCGCGGAGATAGTCGAAACCGAATTCGTTGTTCGTACCGTAAGTCACGTCGGAGTTGTAGCTTTCGCGACGCTGTTCCGCATCGAGACCGTTGATGATAAGACCCACCGTAAGGCCGAGGAACTTATAGACAAGGCCCATCTGCTTCGCATCACGGCCAGCGAGGTAATCGTTCACCGTCACCACATGCACACCATGCCCCCCAAGGCCGTTCAAGTAAACCGGGAGAGCGGCAGCAAGCGTCTTACCTTCACCAGTCGCCATTTCAGCAATGGCACCTTCGTGGAGCACAAGGCCACCAATCATCTGCACATCGAAAGGCAACATGCGGAACGGCTTCACGGATTCGGGGTAAAGCTCGCGGACCTTCGCATAAAGGGCAGCCGGCAAATAGACTTCCCATTCGTTCTTGCCACTTTCGAGTTCAGCCTTCGCCTTGTTCACGGTTTCCTGAAGTTCCGGGCCGAGGCTGCTAAAGTCAAAGCCGAATTCCGGCTTGAAAATGTTGAAGATACCCAAGCGGCGGTCGCAAGCTTCGCGGCAGACAGCAAAAGCCTCGATCTTGATATCTTCGAGCGTAGAACCGTTTTTGAGTTTTTCGCGGAATTCCGCGCTTTTTGCAGCAAGAGCTTCATCGTCCAGCGTTTCAAGAGCCTTGCAGGCTTCGTGAATCTTTGCAATCACCGGGCGGAGCTGCTTCACCTTACGTTCATGAGGTGTACCAAAAATCTTATGGAGTACTGTATCTACAATGCTCATGGTTATCCTTTATAATCGCCATGGGACGGCCCATAGCGCTGATTTAAAATTAAACGTGGTTAAAATTAGCAAAACCCATGCCATAAATTTTTTGTTTCAACTTGAAAAGTAGGCTAATCGCCTAAAAATCATTTTTAATTCAAGAAAGTACGTCTTGCGGGCGGGGCCCCAGCTCAGAGAATTCTTAACCCATCCTGGCGCAAGCGCCAACCTTACGGCTCAACCATGACCATACAAGTATGGTCGCGGCACTCGCCTTTTAAGGTTGTGGCCGACGCTTCCATTTTCACAACGACTATCAGCAATTCTTTATTTTAGCATAATTCTCGCAAAATACACAACAAGACTTTTTTATAATTAGTCAAAACATTTTGGAGGTTTTATGATCGTTTCAGATTTTAGTGATAGCATTAAGTTCGTTGGGGTGGATGACCGCGAGATTGATTTATTTGAAGGGCAGTACAAGGTTCCCGACGGAGTTTCGTACAATTCCTACATGATTTTTGACGAGAAGATTGCCGTCACGGATTCCGTAGACGCACACAAAGTAAGTGAATGGTTGTCAAATGTTGAAAAAGCGCTGCAGGGCAAAACGCCCGACTACCTGATTGTCCATCATTTGGAACCCGATCACGCCGGCGGCATTCTCGAATTTATCAAGAAGTACCCGGACGCAACTATTGCTGCCTCCGCAAAGGCGCTTGCGTTCATTCCGCAGTTCTTTAAGTTCCCCGAAGGAATAAAGACGCTCACGCTCAAGGATGGCGACACGCTTTCTCTCGGCAAGCACACGCTAAAGTTTATCGCAGCCCCGATGGTCCACTGGCCCGAAGTTTTGCTTAGCTATGACGAATCCGAAAAGATTTTGTTCTCCGCCGATGCGTTCGGCACATTCGGACTTTCTGGCAAACTCGGTGAAAACTGGGTGAGCGAAGCGAGACGCTACTACATCAATATCGTCGGGAAATACGGCATGCAGGTGCAGAACGTCTTGAAAAAACTCGCCGGAATCGAAGTCAAGACGATTTGCCCGTTGCACGGTCCGGTTCTTAAAGACAATTTAAGTTTCTACATTGGCAAGTACAACACCTGGAGCAGCTACACGCCTGAAACGCAGGGCGTATTTGTCGCTTACGCGGGCGTTTACGGCCATACGGCTGAAGCCGCAAAGAAGCTCGCCGAATCGCTCCGCGAAAAAGGCGTTGACGTGACAATTATGGATTTGGCACGTACGTATTCTTCGGAGACAGTCGCACAGGCCTTCCGCTACAGCCATCTCGCTGTATGCGCAACAACGCTTGACGCAGGCCTCTTCCCCGCTGCCGAAAAGTTCCTCACGCACCTCAAGGCGAAAAACTACTGCAACCGCAAAGTCGGCATTGTCGAAAACGGCACTTGGGCACCGATGGCCGCGAAGAAAATGCACGAGATTCTTGACACGCTCAAGAACGTGACATTCTGCGAAACGACGGTCTCGCTCAAGTCCGCCCTTGACGAAACGTCATCCGCGAAGCTCGAAGAACTTGCTGTAGAATTCGCGAAAGACTTGGGAAAAGCGTAGTCAACAACACGAAAAAGGAAAAGCCCTGTCGGAGCAGGGCATGACAATTTTTGCTATACAAAAAAGCCGGGCAGACTTTGGAAAACTAGGTTCTTTCCGCGCGCATTTTGCGTTTGCATTCGTACATGGACACGTCTGCACTGTGGAGCATTTCGTCCATGTCCTTGTAGTCTTCAAAAGAACTTGCGGTGCCATACGCAAACGCGACCGTCTGATCAACAATCGTTAGCGCCTTGACAGCCGCCTGCATTCTCTCGGCACAGACAAACGCACCCTTCAAATCAGTATCCGGGCAAATCACCAGAAACTCGTCGCCGCCCATGCGGAACAGCATATCCGATTCGCGGAGCAACTTATTGCAAGCCGTCACGACAGAACGCAACAGCAAATCGCCCGCCAAATGCCCATGCTGGTCATTAATTCTTTTCAGGCCATTCAAATCGAAATAAACTATCGAAAAATTCGTCCCGTAACGTTTGCTACGAGCAAACAGCTCACGGAGAGAGCAAATCGCATGCCTGCGGTTATAAGCTCCCGTCAAATCGTCCGTCAACGAGATGTCACGCAGATTGCGCAGCGACCTCGACAAGCGCAAATGCACTCCGATTCTCGCCAGCAGCACGTCCGGCGCGGCGGACTTACATACAAAGTCAGAAGCCCCCGACTGGAATCCCTGAGCCACGCTGGCTTCATTCTCCTGGTTCGTAAGGAATATAATCGGTAGATCGTCCAGCGGAAAATGCTTACGGATATTCAAGCAAACGTCATAGCCGTTCATCTCCGGCATATTGACGTCAAGCAACACGAGTTCCACAGGGTTATTGTGCAAATACTCCAAAGCCTCGGCGCCAGACCTGCAACCGACAACTTCATAACCCACCCCCGTCAAGACGTCCGAATCCCTTTTCAATTCGACTTCGTCGTCATCGACGATAAGAATTTTTTCCTCTACCATTTCGTCTCCTTACCATCCTAACACTCTCAATCCCACTACAAAATAAAATTACTCGAGGAACTCCATCGGCGGGACCGTCTCAACTAGCCCCATTTGAGCGGCTAATTTGAAAAAAATTGTCAACGAATGTTTACGTTCGTCAGTAAAATGGTAGTCCAGAACGCTAAAATAGTCTTCGATAAGGGGCCGCGGCAAGTTCACCGGATATTTGGCAAGCCACACATCCAGCGCCTTCGACGGATTTTCGCGGAACTCGCGGATGCCATTTTCAAGCCTCGCCATGTAATCGTCCAGCACCGGCTTCAAACGCGGCTGCAACGCATCTTTCGAAATCAGCCACGCTCCAAAGACAAACGGGAGCCCCTGCCACTCTTGCCAAAGCGACCCCAAATCATAACTGAACGCGAAACGATGACGCTCGTTCTCTTCGAGCGCAAGATCGCCAATCAAAAGACACGCATCATCGGAATCTTCTGCCGAAAGCCCCGGAACGTATTCCGGACGGAGACCGTATCGATTTTCGAGTAAAATCCGCAATAACGTAACAGAAGTTTTGCTTTGCGAAGTCATACGGACGCGCTTGCCTGAAAGCTCTTCGATCGGGTAACGCGAAAACAACTTGACCGAACGCACCTCGAAAGAACACGACGTACAAAGCACGGGAGACAACACGAACGCACCCGGTTTTTGCGCAAAGGTAATCGAAGATGCAGGCGAAAGATGAATAGATCCGTCCTTCAATCCAATACTATGCGCACTCGGTGGACCATCAACAAATTCCACCTCTGAAAAATCTTTCTCGCGCCCCACAGAATTAAAGAAAAACGGCGCACAGACTAAAAAAGGGATTCGACCAACACGAAGAGTCATGTAAAAAAGTTAAATTTTTGCGCGTGGTAAAATGTATGCCACATCAAAAAAATCAAACCAATTAAAATAAAAGTTAATGGCTAAAGAATAATGGCTGTATTTCACGTGAAGAAGACCTCGCTCGGCGACGACCAGACCAGTCTGGTTTTCAAAGGCAAGATTGTAGAAGGGCCCATCAGCAAGGGTATGACCATTGAAATTCCTGTTACACAGGAAGCCGTCGTCAAGATGAAAATTTACGACGTTGTCCAATTCGATAAACAGAAGGACGAAGACAAGAAGGTAGGCCTAGTTGTAGATTTTTATAACCTTCCCGACGATATGGAAGTCATCATGGACCTGAATATCGCCGATGAAGATTTGAATATCGTAAACGAATAATTCATTCGAACCGGCTGTTCCAGCAGCCAAAGTATGGGATGACACGCATGAATAAAGAAAGATTGCGCGGAGTGAATTTGGGCGGATGGTTCAGTCAGGTAGACTGTATCGAGGAAAAGGACCCTGTCGGTTTTCCGGGGGTTATCGAACACATCAAAACGTTCCTTGGAACAAGTGATTTCAAGCGCATCCACGAGGCGGGGTTCAACCACGTCCGCTTGCCAGTGGATTATTTTAATTTATTCAAAGGCGAAGAGCTCAAACCGGACGAAGAGACGTTTGCCTTGCTAGACAAGGCTCTCAAGGACATTCAGGATGCCGACCTGGACGTGATTCTCGACTTGCACAAGTGCCCGGGCCACGACTTCCACCTCGCCAGCAATCACGAACAAGCTTTCTTTGCCGATGCGAACGCCCGCAAGGATACACGCAAAATTTGGGCATACATGGCAGAACGCTACAGTTCCATGCCACGCGTGATGATGGAACTTTTGAACGAACCCGCCGCAAGCGATTCCAAGATTTGGGACAAGGTCAAAGACGAAATCTTCTGGGAAATCCGCAAGCATGCCCCCAAGAACACCATCGTCGTAGGCGCCAACAAATGGAACAGCGCAAAGGAATTCGAGTTCCTCACGCCACTCGACGACGACAACGCCATCTACAGTTTCCATACATACACGCCAGTAACGTTTACGCACCAAGGCGCCGCATGGATTGACGACCCGTTCTTCAAGATTGAACGCCCGTGGCCAGGCGATTACGCCGCCCCCGAAGCAGGGACCACCACGCGACTCCATGTGGAATATGGCCTGTGGGACAAGGCACGTTTGCAGGCAAGCATCCAGAACGCACTCGATTTCCGCGCCAAGTACGACTTGCCCGTAAGCTGCAACGAGTTCGGTGTATATGTACAAGTTCCCCGCAAGTATCAGCTCGCCTGGATGCGCGATTTCCTCGACATTCTCCGCGACGCCGATGTGGGCTACAGCTACTGGAACTACAAGAATCTGGATTTCGGTCTTGTCTCGAAGGGCGAATCGCTGCACAACGATTTAGCGCAGTACAACAACCCCGAACGCCTCGACAGCGAACTCATGCAAATGATCGCGAAAGGATAACGGCGGAGCCGCAGTAGGCAGCCAGCAGAACTCAGAATTTAGACAAGAACGCCTCGGATTAAATCCGGGGCATTTTTTACTATTGAGCAACTAACAAATAGCACATTTGCCACAGTCCCTTGCTAACAGTTGTTGACGAAATGAACGGTCAAAATTCCGACCCCTTGCATTTTATTTTTGGCTTATATATTTTTTAGTACGGATCCATTGAGGATGCCATCCGGTCCAGCCGGGCGTTAATATATCAGTTACTTTTATTCTAACAACTAACAAATAGGATACTCATGGCAAGACCCATCAGAGAAACTCCGATTTTGTTCGGCGAGGATGCTCGCCGGTTTATCGCCCGTATGCAGGAGAGGCACCCCGAAACTCCGGAAGCTCGTGCCCAACGTTTACGGGACTACGAATTTTTCCTAAAAGCTTTTGAACGAGGCATGCGAGAAAAACGTGCCCGCGAAGCCGCTAACGGAGGTAAAGATCCATGGTTCGACAATATATAGATAAAGAGTCTATTCGATTTATTCGACTGCAACCATTCAACAAAGTCAAAAGTTTTGACTGCGGAGATGCTGATTTAAACGATTTCATTTTAAATCGCGCAACTCTTTTTGACAAATACATGTTAGCGGTCAGCTACACCTGTGTTGACATCAACGACACCAGCAGGCCTTTAGCCTATTTTAGCTTGGCAAACGACAAAATCGCAACCAGCGACTTTCCTAGCATGACGGAATTCAACAGATTCCGCCGTAAACAAGGATTCCCGAACGAGAAAAGGCTAAAAAGCTACCCCGCCGTGAAGCTCTGCCGCCTAGCCGTTGACATCTGCGCCAAAAATCAAAAACTCGGTACACAAGTTCTAAACATCATCAAGTCCATGTTCGTCATCAACAACAAGACAGGCTGTCGCTTTATAACGGTTGACGCCTACTTGGCAGCAGTTCCGTTCTACGAAAAGAACGGATTCCGCATGATGAATCTGGAAGACAACGATCCGCATACACGATTGATGTACTTCGACTTGATGGATCTGGTGGCGTAAGGCAATAAACGGAAAAAGACCTACTCGACTCCGAATTCATGGAAATGATTGCGAAGGGGTGAGTTAGAATTTAGAACTTAGAGCTTAGAACTTAGAGGTTCGTCCTGAAAGGAAAGTCGCGACCGATAGGATTCTTTCAGTTCATAATTTTACAATGCCCGCCATGTGCGGGCATTTTTTACGCGGCCACTTGACACAGCAACAGACATTCAAAACTCAAAAGGAGCCTTCAAATCGGAGGCTTCACAATCAACACCCGACAAACTATCCGCAGCACCATGAACAAGTATTATATTGTAGCGTTCTATGCTTTCCATAGGCTTCGCGTACACAAGCATAGTCATCACTACTATAACCAACAAAAATCTTTTCATCGGACTTTTCTCCAAAACAACAGTTTTCCTTCTTCAAAATCAATTTTTAGTAAATTACGATTTAACGTTCCTATATCAAGCATCACATAAGAATTCATAAAAGTCAGAACGGGATTCATAGCTTGTACACCATCAAATAATTCATACGTCCACAACGAATCTTTAATGCCCTTTTCATCTTTCAAAAAAATTCCATCTTGATAGCGTTCATAATACGAGATGATTGTATCCTTTTCAAACACACCCACACAATACTTAGCCCCTTCATGAATCCACAAATCAGAACAACCTTCTGCAAATTCATCCAGTTTTTCATAACCCGTTATTTTCTTTTTTGCCACATCCACGATTGCGTAGCCGCAATCTTCAGTACTCCCCACAAGCCGCCATTTTCCATTGCCCCAAGGACGAATTGAACCGACTTTTTCTCTTGTACTGCAGCCACCCCACTCAAAATAGCCCAAGTCTTCGGAGTCCTTACCCAATGTCCACTTGTAGAAGCGACTTTTGTTTTTGTCGAATTCAATCACCGTCGAGTCATCCACCAAATCATAAACATTTATAACATACTGATCCCTCAGTTTGTCGCTTTTCCATACATTCTCTTCTGTATAAAAATTATCTACAACAATTCTTGTCCCCTTTTCCCTAGTAGAACATTCCGCACCCAAGGGTTTAGCAAGACAAGTCTCTATTTTCTTCTCTTCTATATAAACGACAAGAGAATCGCCGGAATAACCAATTAACTGTGTTCTAGAGACATCTTCTTCACTCTCATCCCAGACACTTGAACACCCCCACATGCATATGCATGCGAGAGCCATCATCGCAGCCGCAATCAGCCTAAAAATTTCACCCATCATAAAATCCCTCCCTTGCCGTTTTAAAACAGACAGGAAATAAATTCATCCAATGTAAATATACGCAAGAAACCATTCACAATCAATGAACATCATCCGTTTTTACGACAAACGGTTGCAAGCACAACATGAAAAGTTCGCTTATCTGTATGGTTCGCCATATTTACTATAAAAGCCCCGACGGAACATAATCCATCAAGGCTAGTTCTATTCGATAAAGACCTATGATTAGGCGACTTGCTTTTTACGGGATTTTGGAATAAACCGCGGTTCCATTTTTTCAGCTTTCGCCTGAGCAAGGAACATGTTGATTAGAACCTGATACGGAATATCAGTCTTTTCGGAGAGAGCCTTGAAATAGGCAAGGACCGACTCGCTGATGTTGATGCAAATCGTCTTCTTGACGTGACGAGATAACTCGGATGATTTCATCTTCGTCATAGAACACTGTCCGAGCTTCCTCAAAAGTCACCTTATGCTTGGCGAAATTGATTTTAGCCTTTTTTCGTCCCATTCGAATATCATATATATACAGAGTGTATAAAAGTCAAGTTATTTTTCGCATTAGGACGAGCCCGTGCGTTGCGGGCTGGCGTCTGAAGCCCGCTAGAAGGGGTAGCATAAGACTTGCCCTAGATCCTTCGACTTCGCTCAGGATGACAGCCTGCTTTACATCTCTATAAGAATTCCGGCGTGGAAATAGATGTAACCGTAACCGGAGTTGTTCAAGAACTGGTATCCGCCTGATACGATGATGGAGGAATTGTCGCCATTCTTGATATCAAGGCCAGCTCCTGCACGCCAGAACATCTGATGGTCCTTGCCGAACATATAGCCGAAATCGCCTGTCGCAACCGGCAGCACCGTGCGTCCTATCGGGAGACGCACCCAGAGGCTTCCAGACAAAGGAATATAGCCTACGTTATTGAGTTCCTCGTATCCGCCGCCTAGGCCCGCAAAAAGCATCTGGTCAATCGGATACCAGAAGTGCCCATAAAAGCTCATGTTGAAGTGGCCCATGCTGCTCACGCGATTGCAAATGCCGCCTTGAGCGTCCAAAGTCAATGCGTTTGCCGGGACTGCGACAAAAGCAAAGGCGAATATGATAGCTGTCAAAATTTTTTTCATAGGTCTATACACTAATATACAAATTATAAATCATTTACGAGAGGGGAATGTGTAAACTGATCCCGGAATAAATCCGGGATGACAGCACGGTACAAGACGTTACTGGATCCTTCGCGATGCTCAGGATGACGCGTATGTGCAAACTGATCCCGGCACAGGGGCCGGGATGACAGCATGGTACAAGACGTTACTGGATCCTTCGACTCCGTGCTACGCACTTCGCTCAGGCTGACACATTCTTTCGTCTTTGTACAAGTACCAAATGCTAGGCTCAGTTATAGGTCAGCGAGCTGCCCTGCAACATTCGCCTTACGCATTTGTCGTCTGTAGCCCGGAGGGCGGTCTTTCGTCTGAAACTACTCGTCGCTGCGTTCTTCGCGTTTCCAGCCGCCGCTACGTTCGCGTTTAAACGCAAGGAAGAACCCTTTAAGCATCGCAAAATTCATGAGCAAAAAGTAGTAAGCACTCGGCAGAATTTTCGTCACTGCGACAATAAGCGCAAGCGTCATTCCGCCAAACGTCACTTGATAGAACAAGCCCTTCGTCAAGAGCAGCGCATTTGCAACATACAAAAGAATTATGATATGCGGCGAAAACCAGCGCACAATCTTATGCGAAAAGAACAAATAAGCAAGCAGCGGACGGAACGGGTTCAAAAGCGGCAGATAAGAGAACAAGTAATTGAAGTTCGCACGACCGATACGCACTTTACGTCTAAATTCACCGCTCGATTCTTTCGAAGTCTGTTCCGTACCGATGGCACTGGACACGAACGTGCAGTAAAATCCTTTCTGCAAAATTTTCGTCGTCACAAAGAAGTCGTCCATGACGCTCTTCTTCACCGGAAGTTCCGTATAAAGTTCCTTGCGAATTGCATAAAGAGCGCCATTGCCGCCAATCAAGCGGTCCAGCACGCCTTCGAACTTCTTGATTTCGCTTTCCAAGTCCCAGTAAGAACTTTCGCCCTTGCCGAGGACGCTTCCGCTTTTGTCCGAAAGAATCAAGTGGCCGCAAACGCAACCGATTTTTTCATCCTTGAACGGATCAACGAGTTTACGCACAACATTAGGGAAGAACATCGTATTCGCATCGCAGAACAGCAAAATGTCATTCTTTGCTATTTTCTGCAAGCGGTTCAGCATTGCCGCCTTGCCCGCATTTTTCGGAGCTTTGACCAAAGTAATTCCCTGATTAGCGTAACGAGCGATAATTTCGGCCGTCTTGTCCGCAGAACCGTCATCGCCAATCAAGACTTCAAGTTTTTCCTTGGGGTAGTCAATTTCGAGAATATTGAGAATCTTGCGTTCTATCACCGCCTCTTCATTGAAAGCAGAAATCAAGATGGAAACCGTCGGCAATTCCACCGTTCCGGCTACGGGTTTCTTTTTACGCTTGAAGATTTCACTCACAAACGGGAGCGTCATCGGAAACAGCAAATAGCAATGAACAATCAAGAACAGCAAAACCCAAAAGGCTATTTGCGCATAAAAGAGAACGTTTTCGCTCATTTCGAAATCCACTCCTTCTCTTTTTCAAGAATTTGGTAAAGCAAATATTTCATTTCTTCCGCCGTATAGGAATCCTTGACCGTCATAATCGAAAGGCCCTTCGGGGCAATCAGAACAAACGCCGGGAGCACGCTCAAGTTCCACACGTCAAAATAGCAGCGTTGTACCGTTTTACGTTTGTTATCACAGACAATCGTGTCTTGAGAATCTACATCGAGTTTCACCGGAAAAAACCGCGTGTTCAAAAGCGAGGCGACAGTCGGGTCCGTATAAGTGTTCGCGTCCATAATCCGGCAAGGCACGCACCAATCCGCATAAAGGTCAACAAAGATTATCTTGTTTGCACCTTTCGCTTTTTCAAGAGCTTCGGTATAATCCATCCAGTGCACAAGTTTCGGCTTTGCAGGAGGAGTTGCAAAAGCAGACAAGGCAAGGCACAAGACCATCACGGCCCACAAACAAGCTTTCATCACTTTTTCCCCTTCTTTTCCGGTTTCGGCTTCGGGATTCCAAGCAAAGAGTCTATCCTATCCGTAACGGCGACTTGGAACACAAGCCAGCGTTTTTCGTCATCGAGAACTTTGTCCATAGACTTGATAAAGTCTTCGCGACTGTAGCCGTACTTTGTCAGAACGTCACGACGGGCAATGCGACCGAATGGAGTTTCGCCACCATAAACCTGTTCCGCGACTCGCATTTCTACAAACGCAGCCACAAGGCGTTCGTCCGCTTTTTCAGGCGAATCGGAACATGCCGCAAGTGCAAAAAGAGCCACTCCGAAAAACGCGAAACGAAGCCCGGTTTTCCAAGCTCCGATTCCAGCGAGTTCAGACAACGTTCTTTTACACATCGTCATACCGATTTATTCAAATGCGAGACATCCGGCAACACTACTTCCGGTCTTCCAGAGCGTTCTCGAAAAGACCTTCGACGTAGTCGCTCTTGTTGAATTCCACGAGCTGGTCGATGCGTTCGCCCATGCCGACCCAGCGAATGGGGATAGAGAGCGAGCTTGCAATCGAAAGCACGGAGCCACCGCGCGCGGTTCCATCGAGCTTTGTCACCACAAGACCTGTGAGCGGGAAACTCTGGTTGAAAATCTTCGTCTGGTTGATGGTATTCTGTCCGGTGTTGCCGTCAATCACGAGCCACATGTCGTGCGGCATCGCCGGGTCCACCTTCTTGATGACGCGGACAATTTTCTTGAGCTCTTCCATCAAGTAGTCTTTGTTGTGGAGGCGCCCTGCGGTATCAATCAGCACCACGTCGCAGCCACGAGCAACCGCCGCACTGCAAGCGTCAAACGCGACCGCCGCCGGGTCGGAACCTTCCTGGTGCTTTACGAATTCAGCACCGCTGCGTTCGGCCCACGTTTCGAGCTGGTCAATCGCCGCCGCACGGAACGTATCGCAAGCGGCAATCATCACCTTCTTGCCTTCGTTCTTGAGGCGAGCGGCAAGCTTACCGATTGTCGTCGTCTTGCCCGCACCGTTCACGCCAATCACGAGCACCACATGCGGCTTGCCCTTGAGTTCGAACGGCGGCGGATCCTTAAGCAAACGTTCCGCTTCGTTACGCATGATGTCGAGCACCTGCTCCGTCGTGAGCGACTTGCCCAAAGCGTTTTCGCGAAGCGCATCCGTCAAGAGGAACGCCGCTTCGACGCCGACATCAGCCTTGATGAGATGCTCTTCGAGTTCTTCGAGCGTCTCGTCCGTAATCTTACCGGCACCGACAATGCCCTTCAATTCGCCAAGCAAGGCGTCGCGGGTCTTCGCGAGGCCGCTCTTAATTGCAGAAAACAAACCCATTATACAATACTCTCGACTTTATCCACGAGGCCGTAGGCCTTCGCCTCTTCAGCAGACATGAAGTTGTCGCGCTCAGTGTCGCGGTCAATCTGTTCAATCGTGTGGCCGGACGTTTCGGCAAGAATCTTGCCCGTGATGCCACGGATGCGGAGCATTTCTTCGGCCTGGATCTGGATATCGCTTGCAGGGGCCACAATTTCGCCGTGAATGAGCGGCTGGTGGATCATGATGCGGGCGTTCGGCCATGCAGCACGCTTGCCCTTTGCACCGGCAGTGAGGAGCACGGCACCCATCGAGGCAGCCTGTCCGCAGCAAACCGTCACGACATCGCTCTGGATGGCGTTCATGCAGTCGTAAATCGCCAGGCCGCTAGAAATCACGCCGCCCGGACTGTTGATGAAGAAATAGATATCGTCGTGGTTCAAAGAATCCAAGTACAGGAGCTGCTTGACAATGCGTTCGGCACTTTCGTCATCGACACCGCCCCACAAGAAAATTCTGCGCTTGGAGGCGAGGTATTCTTCAGCCTTCTTGAGCATGTCCGGAGTCTGCTTTTCTTTATTTTCGTTACAATCTGCCATAAAAATTCCTTTTGTTCGGGTATAATGTAGAAAATTCGCAATTAGCAGTAGGAAGTAGGAAGTAGGAAGTAGGCGGTGATTAGGGAATAGAAAGTAAGCAGTGGTTAGTGATTAGTGGTTAGGGGTTAAGGGGGAGTAGGAAGTAGGAAGTAGGAAGTAGGAAGTAGGAAGTAGACAGTAGGCAGTAAGCAGTGGTTAGAGGCTAAAGATTAGAGGTTAGTTGGAAGGAAGACTCTTTCTTTTGTCACCCTCGATCTAGTCGAGGGTCTTATCGCATTCATTCAGATTCTCGCCTTTGCGAGAATGGCGAATGCTTACATCGTAAAAATACACAGTCACGGCTCATTGCTCATCGCTATACTCTCTCGTCTTTGTATATTCGCCTTCGGCTCATATACCAGTAGTGTGCAAGGTTATGATGCAGCAGAATACTTGTGTTCTGATATATCATAATCGCAGCCACGAACGCCAAAGGCGTTCAATGCTGGGCTCGGTCATGGGTGTGCAAGCACCCCCGCGAACGCTCGCCCTCCGCATTTGCACTTCGTGCAACACCCTTCGGTTCGGATATATGAAAATAAATTTTCATGTATCGCTCACCTTGTAGGTATTTTCCATCTCTCGTCTTTCGTCTCTCGTCTATATTCTATATTTAAGCCATGCCGATTGATTCTCCAAAATACCTCGTCGGTCTCGTGAGTCCCGAGACGCTTACCGCCGCCGAAAGCGAAGAGCTGCACCCGTCACGCATTGATTACGAAAACTGCGACATTCTCGAAATCCGTTACGATTTTTTTGACGAATCCGAATGGACGGGACTTTCAGCAAGAATCCGCAAAATTGCACCGAAAGCGATACAGCTAGGCACAATCCGCCTCAGGCACGACGGCGGAACATTCCCCGATGCAAAAGCCATCGAACGCCCCGCCTTATGGCAAAAGATTCTCAATGCAGAAGACGTTCCAGAATGGCTGGACCTTGAGCGTGACTATCTCCACGACTTTAACGGACTCCGCGAACTCGCCACCCCGAAAGGCGTAAAAATCCTCATTTCGGAACACAACTTCACCCGCATTCCAAGCGACCTCGAACTCAAGAACTACCTCACCGACGTCAAACGCGTCAAGGCAGACGGCATCAAAATTGCCGCCATGAGCAACACCGACGAAGACTGCGCAAGGCTGTACAAGTTCGCCAAGAAGGCAAAAGGATTCAAGCTGATTGCGGCGTTCGGCATGGGCGAAACTGGGAAAATCAGCCGAATTTGGTCGCTCAAGGAAGGGGCGAACCTCACTTATGGCTCCATCGGCAAAGCCGCCGCACCCGGTCAAATCGATGTCGCGCTCATGAGAAAAGCCATCGACAAGCTCGAAATGACGACTTCACAGATAGAATTATCTTCTTTTTTAAACATATTTTAGCTATAAATCTTTCCTAAACGGCTTTTTTTTTCTAAAATGTTTGTTTGATAAGCTCATTAAAAGGAACGTTATACATCATGCGACTTTCTGAAAGATTTGTAGATAATTGCATCTTGATTAATTCTTCCAGTGAAACGAAGGAAGCCATTCTTAACGAATTGGTCGATACACTCTGCAGCGCTTATAAACTTGACCACCGCGATGAAATTTTCGAAGCCATCTGGAGCCGCGAAAAAAGCCGTTCCACGGGCATCGGTTGCGGTCTTGCCGTACCGCACGCCAAAAGCGATTACGTGGATCGCATGTGCATGGTCGCCGCCACCATCGAAAAAGGCTTGGATTTCCAGTCTTTCGACGGTGAACCGGTTTACTTGCTCATCCTCATCGTGAGTCCGGGCAATACCGTAGGCCCGCACCTCAAGGCACTCTCATCCGTGAGCCGCCTCCTCGCCGACGGGAACGTGCGCAAGGACCTCATCGCCTCCAAGACCCCGGCTGAGTTCCTCACCATCCTCCGCGCCGCCGAAGACAAGTACTTGTAGTTAGACGAAAGAACGGCTCTACGAGCCTACAGACGAAAGACGAGAGATTTTTATAAAAAAGCAACCTCTTTCGTCTCTCGTCTACCAGCGTAGCGATCTTTCGTCTAGAATCACTTGACAACTTTAAAACTCTTTTCTATATTTGCTCTCACCTCGGACGGTTAGCTCAGTTGGTTTAGAGCGCTGCTTTCACACGGCAGAGGTCACTGGTTCAAATCCAGTACCGTCCATTCGAAAAGGCTTCCGCAGGGAGGCCTTTTTGTTTATGTACAAATTTTCTATTTTAAAAGAACGCAACCAAAATACGTAGCTGGGGCATCTAAAAGGTATGAATTATAAAAAAGCAGTCGTTCTCGGTATTCTTGCGTCAGCATCGCTTGTTTTCGCTGACGGTCCATGGACTCTAGCCGCATGCCTCAAGCAGGCCAAAGAAAAAAGCCTCAAGCTAGAATCCGCGAAACTCCGCGAACAGAAGGCCGATGTTAGCATCGAGCAAGCGAAGGTCGGGAACTACCCCACACTTTCGGCAAGTATCGGCAACTCCCTTTACGATTCCCCGTTCCGCGACGGTCCACAAGACCATTACCGCCTAAGCGTTGGCATTAGCGGTTCCTATACGCTGTGGGACGGCGGTTCCACGAAGCTTTCCATCCAGGCAAGCGAACTGAACAAAGAAGCAACGCGGCTTTCGACGAAGGAAACCGAACGCACCATCCAGGAAAGCGTCCTGAACGCCTACATGAACTTGCTCGCCGCTATCGAAAAGCTACGCACCGCAGACGCCTCCGTTGAACTGGCAAAGGCGGAATTCGAGCACTACAGCACTTTATTCGAAGCAGGCTCCATTACCAAGAAAGATTTGACGCAGTCACAGGCGAACGTCTTGCAGAAAGAAGCCGCACAGCTTTCCGCACAGTTGAGCGTCAACACAACAAAGACGACACTCCGCCAGCTCTTGGAACTCCCCGAAAATACACCCTTTGAGGTGACTGCCCCCGAAACTGAAATTCCTTCGCCGGACGCCCTCGGCCCGATTCCATCGCTGAACGAGCTTCAAAAGTCCGCGACGGACAACAACCCTGGGCTAAAGTCCGACAGCATTTCTATACAAGTTGCAAAAAAGAATACGGAACTTGCTGGCAAAGGCAAGTCCGTGAAGGTCTCGCTCGGAGCAAGCGCAAGCACGGGTCTCCAAGCATGGGAATCCGGCAAGTACGGCAGTCAAATCAAGAACGGTTATTCGCACAGCATCTCGATGAACATCAACATTCCAATCATTGACGGCGGTGCGACGGAGAACAAAATATTGCAGGCCCAGCTCAGCGAAACCGAAAGCATGGTGGCGTTAAAAGAGCAGGCAAAGTCGCTCGAAAACACTATCGAAAAACTTTATCTGAACGCACTCAGTGCCGACATGCAATGGAAGGCGGCCATCCTCCAAGTCGAAGCGGAAAATGAAGCGTTGCTTGTCGCCGAAGAACAACGTAACGTCGGTGCACTCACTTATACGGACTTCCTTTCGCAAAAGAACCGTCTCGAAAGCGCACAATCCACGCTCACGAACGCAAAATACACAAGCTTGCTTGCACGCAATCTGCTGGATTTGTACCAAGGAAAGCTGGACTAGAACACAGGCCCCGGAATAGTTCGGCAGGCTCACCAACCTTAGTCCGGGGAGACAGAACAAACGATGTCATGCCGGACTCCGTTCCGGCATCAGTTGTTGATTAAAAGAATGCTGGTCCCGGAATAAATCCGGGGTGACAATGTGAAGGGTACTGCACTGGATCCTTCGGGCATTCGCCCTCTGGATGACATTCCTACTGCCTACTGCGGCGTAGCCGCTACACCAGCTTTTCGGCTTCGCCTTCGGCGTACTTTCCGTACAAAATAGAAACGATATCTTTCTTTGCAATTTTCTGGCCCGTTTCCTTGAGACTCACGCGGAGCCTGTCGAGCATCGCCTTGTCGATTTCTTTCCAGTACTGGTTCGTCTCGTTGATGGTCCAAAGCTTGTCATCGCCGCCACTGACGGTCACGAGTTTCGCCTTGAAAAACGTTCCCAACGCGCGGTTGATGATGCTGCTCGTCGTGCCCGCGATATTCTTCGAAACGATTTCCTGAACCAGGTCCTGCTTGCTCATGGGCACGAACGACGTGATGTCGCACGCTTCCGCATAAATTTTCTTGAGCATGTTGCGCGGGAACATGTCCCAGCCTTTGCGTTTTAAAGCCTTCGCCAGAATCATCTGCGAATCTTCTTCGACAGTCACTTTCTGTTCGGCAAGCGATACCGTATAAGAACCGCCGCCGGCATCTGCCATTTGCACAAAGTCTGCGGATTTCACGAAATCCTTGAACGTCTTGAAACCGAGACGTTTTTCGTTAAACGCATTGTCCAGCCCGAGCATCTTGGGCTTTAACGCCGCAAGGAGAATCGGGCCGTCTTCTTTTTGCAGCACGTTCCTGAGCATTTCCATGGAATCGATTTTTTCAGAAACCAGCTGATTTGCTCGTTCCTTTGCATCGGCGGCTTCATCGCCCGAATCGTCGTCCATTGCAGTCGTATCGTCGGTATAAATGTACCTCGAACAAGAATTCTTGACGCACTCGCTCAGCGGAGACTTCGGCCCCACGCCAATCACTTCCTTGCCCTGCTCGCGGAGTTTGCGGAACAAGGGCGAAAAGTCGGAATCCCCTGTCGCAAGCACAATCCACTGCACCTGCGAATCGAGCGCCACTTCCATCGTATCGACCGTCATCTTGATGTCCGTCGAATTTTTACCGCTTACCGGGTGGAACGTGTGCACCAGCTCGAATCCGTTCTCGTTCAACGTCGATTGCAGCGAAATCAACTCGCGGGACGACCATTTGCCGTACGCCTTACGCACGACAATCTGTCCCAGCGGCAAGAGTTCGTCCATCAGCGACTGCACGCCATCCTTTTTAATCCAGTTCGTGAGGTTCTCGGCATCGATAAAAATTGCAATGTGGTTCATGATGGTATATATAGAAAAGACTAGTGGTTAGTAAACAGTGGTTAGTGGTCAGTGATTAGTAAACAGTGGGAAGCTAGAAGTCGTGGCTGACGGATGGCAATGTCATTCCGGAGGATGTCACGGTCCTGTAAGGGGATTGGATGACCGGGAAAAACCAACGCCCAGTTTCTTACATTTTTCTGTTTTTGTTTTACGTGATAAAATTTCATGGATAAATTGTCCATAACAATAAATTTACATCGACAATTCTAAATATTCAAGAACATAAATTGTAAATGGGTTAAGGTAGGTCCAAAGAGAGATTTGGATTCAAAAAGGAGTATTCAATGAAAGCGAAACGCCTTTCATTCGTTTCGGCTGCATGTATTGCGGCTCTGTGTACAACGTCTTTCGCCTACACGGTCGAAGGAACGGTCAAGGACGATCAAGGCAAGGCCCTCAAGGGCGTCTCGGTAAGCCTCCTCAAGGAAGGCAAAACCACAAAGACCGACAAAGACGGCAAATTCACCATCCACGAAGACGAAGTTGTCACACCGCCGGATTCCCAGGATGTGGCCATCCACCCGGCATTCAGGAATTCTGTCGGATACGTAAGCGTCAACAACGGAATTCTTTCGTACTCGCAGAGCAGTACCTCGCCTGTGCAGGTGAAGATTTACAATTCTCTCGGCAACCAGGTCTTCAAGAAATCCTTGCAGGGTTCCGGCACGTACGACTTGAGCAAAGGCCTCAGCGCACGCGGCACGTATTTCGCGCAAGTTTCCGTAGGCAGCGCCAAGCAGAATTTCAAGTTCACGACCGACGGCAGCTTCAGCAGCTCCTTCGGTTCCGCTAGTGCCGCCGCCCTCATGAAGGACGCCCAAGAAGGCGAAGCCATCCAATTTACAGCCGAAGACTACGACACGCTTACGATTAAGCTCGGAACGCTCGATACGACTCTCGACGTGAAGCTTACGAAGGTCGTCCCTCCGGCACCGACATTCAAATTCGGTTACGCATTGAAGAACGAGCCGACTCCGAGTAAAGGCTGCGGCACGACTTCCAAGCTCAAGGAAGTCTCTACCAAGAGCGGCGCCAAGAACTACAAGATGACAAGCGCAGGCCTCAACCGCGATTTCTGGGTGAGCCTCCCGCAGAACTACGACAACAAGAAGCCGTACAAGATTCTCTTCGCTATGCACTGCATGGGCAGTAACGCCGAAGAATTCGCTACCATGAGCGGAAACCAGGACCATCCGTCTCCGTACTATGGCCAACAGAAGCTGGACAAGAACGGCGACTACATCTTCGTCTCTCCGCACGGCGATACCGACTTTATGCCGTGGCGCACCGGTGACGACAAGGACCACATCTTCTTTGGCGAACTCCTCACGCTCCTCGAAGAAAACTACTGCATCGACACTTCCCGCGTGTTCGTGACAGGGTTCAGCTTCGGCGCCATGGTCACCAACTCCCTCGCCCAGGACTTCCAGGACCGCATCCGCGCCGTGGCAGTCTTTGCAACCGCCGACTACAACATCTACCTGCCGAAGAACAAGGGCAAGCCGATTGCCTGGATGGCCGTGCACGGCAAGAACGACGGCACCTGCGATTACAACCGAGCCAAGAACAGCGCCCTCAAGAGAATTCTCAAGAACAACGGAAAAGCTGACGCAGACGGAAACTTCACCGACGCCAGCAGCGAAACTCCGAAGGAAGTCGGCGGCAGCGGACATCTCTGCTATGACTTCACGACAGTTGACGAACGCTTCCCGGTCAAGTTCTGCAGCTGGAACGGTCCGCACCAGTGGACCGCCTTCGACAACGGCAACTGGCAGAACACCTGGGTTCCCGATGAAGTTCACAAGTTCTTCGAACAATTCTAATCGAAATTCATAATCACCTCTCTATTAAAAACGGCTCCTTCCCGGGAGTCGTTTTTTTTCGCCTCTACAACCGTAAAAATATTTTTATAGACAATTCATCCATAAGCAAGGGATTCCATCTCGTTACTTCAATACTATCGCAGTTTATATTCATTTATAATGAGTTTTAGGGGAAAAGGAGTAAACATGACTATTAAAGCACCCAAACTTTTAACGGCTGCGAGTCTTTTGGCATTCTGTGGACTTGCGTCTGCCTATACCATAACAGGTACGGTTTCCGACGATCAGGGCAAGGCGCTCAAGGATGTTTCGGTAAAACTTCTCAAGGAAGGCAAGACCGCAACGACCGACGAAAAAGGCAAATTCACCATACACGAAGATGAAAAAGACACGACCGAGGCAATCCACCCGGCATTTAGAAACCAAGTCGGTTACGTGAACATCAACAACGGGATTCTTTCTTACCAGAGCGGCTCTCAGCCCGTGCAGGTCAAGATATTCAACTCGCTCGGCAATCAAGTTTTCAAAAAAAACATGCAGGGTTCCGGCACGTATGACTTGAGCAAGGGAGTCAAGGCTCGCGGCACGTACTTCGCGCAAGTTTCCGTGGGCAGCGCAAAGCAAACAATCAAGTTCACGACCGACGGCAGCTTCAACAGTTCTTTCGGTTCTGCAAGTGCAGCCGCCCTCATGAAGGATGCTCAAAAAGACGAAGCGCTCCGCTTTATCGCTGAAGGTTTCGATACGCTCACCGTACCGCTCGGCACGCTCGACACCACGCTCGCCGTGAAGCTCACGAAAACGGTTCCTCCCGAACCGACATTCAAGTTCGGTTACGCTTTGAAGAACGAACCTACACCGAGCAAGGGCTGCGGCTCCAATTCCACGTTGAAAAAAGTCAAGAGCGTCGAAAACGGCGACCAGTTCCAAATCAGGGTCGGAAGCGACAACCGCGACTACTTTATCACGCTCCCCAAGAACTACGACAACAAGAAACCGTACAAGGTTCTATTTGCATTGCACTGCTACGGCAGCCGCGGCGAGGACTTTGTGCACCACAATCCGGACTACGACCATCCGACACCGTACTACGGCCAGCAAGTACTCGACAAGAACGGCGACTACATCTTCGTTTCGCTTGATGCCGTTGGCGGCGTATGGACCAAAGGCCAAGGCGACCACGACTTCTTCGCACAGACGCTCACGACCTTGAACGAAAACTACTGCATTGACACAAGCCGCGTGTTCATTACAGGCTTCAGCTTTGGCGCCATGTTCAGCTACTCGCTCATGCAGGACATGCAAAGCCGCGTCCGTGCAGCCGCGACCTACGCCGTCGCCGATTACAACATCTGGCTCCCCGAAGGCAACAACATGAAGAACCTGCCGATTGCCTGGATGAACATCCACGGCGTAAACGATGGCCGCTGCGATTACAAGCGCGCAAGAGACAGCGCCCTCCCGAGAATCCTCAAGCGTAACGGCAAGGCCGACGCCAACGGCGACTTCACCGACGCAAGCAGCGAAAAGCCCGAAGAAGTCAGAGGCAACACCGGACATGTGTGCTACGATTTCAAGAACGTCGATGAACGCTTCCCCGTCAAATGGTGCAGCTGGCCCGGAGATCACCAGTGGACCGCGCACGACACCGGCAACATGGGCGTCGGCTGGAACTGGGAACAAACCTGGGTCCCCGAAGAAGTCCACAAATTCTTCGAGCAGTTCTAAGAATTTTTGAATTTCCTATACAACACCTCCTCAAGGTTCGCCAGCAATGGCGAACCTCTTTATACATGGTGTTTTTCAAATGCGCTGACGAATTTCAAGACGGCAAGAAATTCCCGCCGGCACCACCTAAAGGTGGCTATGTACACTAAGGCCGCGCCCCCCAGTTCGAGAGTGCAAATCAAGTCCGCTACTTGGAACAATTTGTAGTCGATAGCTCCGTTGACACCGCAAAATTCAAGATTGGTAAACTTTTCACGTAATAATATACATAATCACCATGTCATTTTCTGTCACTAGCATTATCTATCTTTCGGGGCGGAGGCACTATGGAAAATGACACATTCGGCGGCGCGATACTCGCATGGGTCAAGAGCCCCCGTCGAGCTGGACATGGAATGCCTGGACAGCGGCATGGTCCTGTTCAGGGAAAACTGCACTCCCGGAGAGGCGCTGGAATCGAGCTACCGGCAAGCCTTCGGCACCGACTTCGACAAGGACGACTGCATCGTCATCCTGAGCGAAACGTAGTGGAGTCGAAGGATCCAGTTGGGGGAAGGTGGGACTAAAGTCCCAACTGTTCGGCTCGATCATGCCAGCCCGCAAGCGGTCTGTCGCGACACTCGCCTTGCACAGTTGTCCCCTGCCTGCAGCCTTGCCCTTCTGTCACCCTGGATTCTATCGCTACGCTCCAGAATGACAGCAGCGATAGGGTCCAGGGCAAGTCTTACGGACACCCCCTCTGCGGGCGGACAGCACTTGGCAACTTGTTGCCTAGTGCGCATGGTCCCCGTATGGTGGAGGCCTCAGACGCCGGCCCCGCAACGCCCCGCTCTTGCGGCCTTGATTTCGGCTTCGATTTCCTCTTCGCTCATCCCGGCGGTTCCGTTTTTGTGAGCCTCGTCGTTGAGCGCGTACAGGGCTTGCATCAGCCGACTGTTGTCTTGCGTGGTGGCAGAAGGGATTTCGTTCACGTTGAACGGAAGTCCCCTCTCGATGATAGCTCGCTTGAAGAAAATGCGGACTGCGGTCGGAATGTCCATCCCGAGCCTTTCGAACAGGTCGCTCACCTCGTTCTTGAGATTATCGTCTACACGGATTTGTAGAATTGACATCGCCATATGTGCCTCGCAGTTGATACAACTACAAAATATAATATAAACAACGTGTAAAAGCAACTGTTTTTCATTACTCACTGCCCTTCCATGCTCTCCTGGATTTTCTCGATGACTTCTGCGGGGGTGACGAAGTCTAGAACGCTGAACGCAGTCATCTCGTTGCCCATATCGTTGCTCTTCGAGCCAAAATACTTGGCCTCGGCAATGTCAATGCAAGCATAGCCGCTGCTCTCGGCATTCGTATTTTAGAAATGACGCTCCGAAGTGATACACCTTGTCATCGACGAGCAAAAAGCGGTCGTGAATCGTGCGCATCGTCTTCCGCGATTTCTGTTCCCTAGCTCTCGATGAGTTGCCGTTGTTCATGCAAGCGGTCCGCAATCTACAAATCCGTCGCAATCTTCCGCTGGTTCACGGCATAGCCCTTGAGCATGTAATCTTTAAGGATTTGGTTTGCCCAACGACGGAAACGCATTCCTGCAATGGATTTAACGCGATAGCCAACAGAAATGATGACATCAAGGTTGTATAAGACAACCTCAGAAATCTGTACTTTCCCTTCAATTGCGCCATGGGGAGTGGTATGTGCAAAATTTGCACATACCACTTTTGAATCCAGTTCGCCCTCCTTGATTTCACCCCGATTGTCACTCCCGGCAGCCAAAGTCATCGGTCCCGCGCCTGGTCCGGGCAGTCTCTTGCCAGAACCAGTCCATGTGGGCGTTGGTCGTACTTATTTCCCAATTTTTGTATATTTT